>Ga0181521_10000058_pt1 | contig 123134 bp, 100 predicted proteins | sample PEATcosm2014_Bin_32_FD_119764 | JGI IMG/M metagenome (GOLD analysis project Ga0181521, IMG submission 119764) | Peatland microbial communities from MTU Mesocosm Facility, Houghton, MI, USA - PEATcosm2014_Bin02_60_metaG | ecosystem: Environmental > Terrestrial > Soil > Wetlands > Peat | place... | reverse complement strand
GCGTGCGTGGTCGGGGATGCTTTCCCGCCGCCGCTGTAGTCTTCATCCGCGGCAAAGGAAGCATCGCCGCCGCCCGAGTTGCTCACCGCCGGACCTTCAAAGTTGATGGCGATGAAGTCACCGGTGGACGCCGAAGTGGTATCGCTGACCGGTGGCGTAGAAGCTGCCGAGGTGCCAAAGGCGTCAACGGCCGCCACTGAGAAGTAGTAGGTCGTCGATGCCGCAAGTCCGGTGACAGTGAACGTGGTGCCCGTTGGGGAGCCTGCCACCGTCGTCGGAGGCGACGCTGTTCCGTCGTAAACGACGTACGAGCTGATCGTGCAGTTCGCCGGAGGCGTCGGAGCCGTCCAGCTCAAGCTGACGGAGCTCGAAGTGGTAGCCGTTACCGTCAGCGCGGTTGGCGCCGAGGAAACCGCAGAGCAACTGCCGCTGGGCGTAGTGGCGCTGGCCTGGTTCGAGGCCGGCGATGAACCGTACGAATCCACCGCTTCCACGAGGTAGTAGTAGGTTGTCGAAGCCGCGAGGCCGGTGTTGGTGTAGCTGGTGCCGGTCACGCCGCTCGCGATCACCGTGGTCGGGTTTGGAGAAGTTCCGCCGAACACGGTGTAGCCGGTGATGGTGCAGTTGGCCGGAACGGTGGTAGGCGCCGTCCAGTTCAAGCCGATGGCGCTCGAAGAGGTCGCCGCCGCCGTCAGATTGGTTGGCGCCGAAGTATCTGCTGCGCAACTGCCGCCGGACGATGCAAGGGCGAAGTAGTTGATGTTCCAGCCAGGATGGTCCTGATCGAAGGCCAAGATCTGTGTGCCCGCCGAGAGCGTGATTGTGGCCGTCACGTTCTCCCATGTTTGCCAGCCGCCGGTCGCGGGCACATTGACGTTGCCGGTCAGATTGGCCCCTGACGCGTTGGTGATGTGGAAGGCGTCGGTAACGGCACTGGGCGCGGAAACGCGGAAGGTGACCGTGTACGTTCCGGCCGTGGTCACGTTTACGGTGTACCTAAACCACTGGCCGGTCGTCGTCCAGCCCAGGTTGTAGCCGCCACCGGTATCGGTGGTCGCCTCAAGATCCACGCCGTCGGTGCGGTAGCTGTTGCCAGTGCCGTTGACCGAGGAGACGCTATAGCCCAGGCCCTGCCCGCCCGTATCGTAGTTCTCGGCCTGCACGGTGCCGGGAATCGCAGCTGCTGTCCCGCCGTATGGCCCTTCCGGCGACGTGCCAGTGTTCGCACTCACTTGATTCGACGGCGTAGACTGCGAAGTCCCGGCAACGGCAACGACGAGATAATAGTATGTCGTCGACGGGAAGAGGTTCTGCTCATCCGAGAAGGACGTCACTGTCAGGCCGCTCGCGATCTGGTTGCTGGTGGACAGCGTGAAGCCGTTCGTCGTGCTGCGGTAGACGCTGTAGCTTACAGGACATGACGAAGTGCTCGCGCTCCAGCTCAAATTGATCTGGCTGTATGAAACCACGGTGGCGGAAAGCGATCCGGGAGTGGTCGGTGTGGTGCAATTGGTATTCAGCAGGCCATAGACGCACAATTGCCCGCTCCCCGCATTTGCCGTCCCAAAACTCGGGAGGTACGCTTTGCCGTTCACGATTACCGGGTAGGCGTTCTTCGCGAAATTTCCGCAGCTATCGCGCGAAGCGTTCTGCTGCGAATCCCATAGTTCCTGGTTCACGTTCGTTGCATTGAAGGCCCGAAAGATCCCCGGCACGGTCCCGTGGCCCGCGTCGCCGCTTAGCACGCCATTGCCCCAAACGATGGCCGTACTATCAGTGTTCCCATCCGCGGAAACCGTCAACATCACGCCCGGGTCGCCGCATTGTGAAGCGGTCATTGAACTATTCGCATACGGCGTCGTGCTCGGGAATGTGGAGCCGTTGAACTTGAACTCGTGCAGATAGTCATTGTCGCTCCACACATAAATGAGCGGCCCCAGGGATGAACTGTCATAATAAACCGGGCCGCCGTGAATTTCGCTGCCCGAGCATGACGCTTGTGCAAATCCAACCTGGAATTCCTGCACGGCTCCAGAGTCGCTGCCGTTCTCATGCCCCATATTGCTGGTGTTCAGAAGGTAATAGATCGCGGCCTTGCCGCCGCCGACGATTAAATTCGTGCCCGGAATCAGAAGCGCTCCCGCGGAGCCCAGATCTGTATCGCCACTGTTCAGAGAGGCGTAGTCGGATGGCGTGAAGTAATCCTCGACGGCCAGGGTCGTAGGGTTGAGCTTCACGAAGCTCTCTCCGTAACTCGTCGACCCGTCCCAAGTCCCGTTTCCCGTCATCACGTAGAGATTTCCGCTGGAATCGACGTTCAAGCCTTGCCCAGACATCCAAATGCCGCCCTGGCCGTTGGCGCCGCCGCCGCTGGTGTCGTTGAAGGTGGCGGCCTGCGCCAGTGTCGAGGCAGTGTAGGCCATCACGATGCCGTTATACGGAGTGGTGTCGCAATGAGAAGACCATGCGATATAGACCGTGCCATTGTAGAGCGTCAGCGCAGGCCGCTGGTTGTTAGTCTTAGCGTTGAACCCGCCGCCGGTAACGACCACCGAGGGGGCCGTCGCGCGGTCCGCGCCTGTCAGGATACTAATGGCGTGGAGCGTCTGGGAAAATGTGCCCCCGTTATTATTTTTGGTGACGAAGTACATTGTGTCCGACGAAGGGTCAATCACCGGCGTGCCCACAATTCCGATGTTTCCCGTGAAATCGTTATAGCTTCCGCCACAAACTCCCCCCACTCCGACCTGCGTGTGGTTCGGTGGCGTGCCGAAGTTGCGCGACCAGAGCGCGGCTCCGCCCGCATCCGCGTCGAAGGCGTAAACTGTGTTATTCACCGTGGCCACAAACACGACGTTATGCGTCGCGCCGTTGACCGTCAGACCAGGCATGTACAACGGTGTTGCGTAAACCTGATCGTCCACCGTCTCCTTGAAGAGCATCCCAAAAGTGCTCGTGGTTACGTTGGACTGGTTGAGGATGGTCTCGCTCAGGTTGTCACCAGTCCGTGCGTTGTCGTTGTGCTGCGTGGTGTAACTCACTTGCGCCTGTGCAGAACCGGCATAAAACGCAAGGAACAAACTGGCTATGCAGATGGTTGTCGCTTTTCTCATTTTTTGGACGCTCCTCCTCGTGTTTGTGTGTTTGTGGACTCGAGTATTTCTCTCGTGATTGAGGACTCGAGTATTTCTCTCGTGATTGAGGACTCGAGTATTTCTCTCGTGATTGAGGGCTCGAGTATTTCTCTCGTGATTGAGGGCTCGATTATTTCTTATCTAGCACTTATGAGGAAAAAATGAGGGAAGCACGTGAGGGAAGCACGTGGTGCAATGGCTGCACATCGAAGAGAATTTCACTTTCGCGTCTACGAAGTCAAGTTTCAAGGGGTTAATTTAATGTTACGAAATGTTACTTGGAATCGATTCGAGGGATATCGCATTCGATTGTTCATGGCTGGGTCCACGTGCCTCGGATAAAGGCTAATCGCGATCGCAATCGATAACGCATTGATATGACTTGAGATACCTGAACTTTAGAAGAAACTGGCCTATGATAATCCATCTGGAGGAAGAATTTCGAAGCAAAATGGGCTTTGAGCGGATCATCGGCCACAGCGCGGTGTTAAATCGTGTTTTGCAACTTGTTAAAAATGGCTGTGAGGGAGGGATTCGAACCCCCGATAGCCTTGCGACTATATCTGATTTCGAGTCAGGTGCATTCAACCGGGCTCTGCCACCTCTCCGCGTTTTCACTTCTTTCGCCGTCAAGGCTTGCAGAGTGCCCGAAACTCTTGCTGTTCGCCTTGATGCGACTGGCAGCCGATTGCTCCTTTCCGTTTCCTGGTGACTGATTACCAGGAGTTCCAGAACGGAGTCCGATGGTCCGCGGCAGGATGCAACCAACTATTAGTTTATCGGGAAATGTGCTGCAGTTGCAATGGCGGCTTGGTGAAAGCTGGAAACGATGCGCGGCAGGGACGGGAAGGAAGAGCACGCCGCTGGAAATCCATCCGAATCGCTGGACTTCGGGCAGCGCGATCCGGCAGGCAGAACGGAGAGGGGCAATCGGGGCGGAGACATCCCGGCAGAAATAATTTTTCTTGACAGCGCGCGTCTTCGGCGTTATAAGTGACCTATGGTCACAACTGTCCTAAAATCGAATATGAGCCATGGTCAGAACAAGCGTTCTGCCTCGCTCGTCCTGGCTCTGTCAGCCGGTGGCCGGACTAATCCCGCGGGCGCGGGACGCCGCCAGCGCCGCGCCGCCGAAACGCGGCTGCGGCTCTTCCGCTGCGCGCTGCAGTTGATTGCCGAGCGCGGCTTCCCCAACGTCACGGTGGAAGACATTACCGAAGCGGCGGATGTGGGCAAGGGCACCTTCTTCAACTACTTCGCGACCAAGGATCACGTGCTGGGCGTGATGACCGAGATTCAACTGGGCAAGGTGAGAGAAGCCGTATCGGTGACCGGGCAAGGCAAGAAGGCGATTCATTCCGTGTTGCACCGGCTGATGCTGCGGCTTGCCGAGGAGCCGGGACGCAGTCCAGATCTTGCGCGAGCGCTGATCTCCTCGTTTCTGGCCAGCAAGAGCGTTCGCAAGATGATTGTGGGCAATATGATGGAGGGCCACAAGATGATTGCAGAGGTTGTAGCCGCTGGGCAAAAGCGCGGAGAGATCGATCCCCGCCTGCAAAAGGAAAGAGTGGCGACACAGCTCATGCAGGCGACGATGGGCACGATCCTGCTGTGGTCGGCTCACGGGGAGTCCGCGCTCAAAGAATGGATTGAAGACAGCTTTCAACACTTCTGGAGAGCGGTAGCCGTCTCCGGACAAGGGCAGAAATCATGAGATCAGAGTTGCGCATGGCCGCTCTTCTTTCGTTGGCTGGTTTGTTAGCGTGCGCCTCCGCCACGGCGCAACAGCCGGCGCCGTATCGGCTTACGTTGCAGGATGCGATTCAGAAGGCGCTTCAGGCTAACTTGAGCGTGTTGGCCGCAGGCACCAGGGTTGAAGAGGCGGAAGGCACGCGGATGCGCCGACTGTCTGCCGCGCTGCTTCCGCGCGTCAACGCCCAGGCCTATGCAAATTATCAAAACCACGATCTGCAAGCCGAGGGACTTTCCTTTACCGGTCTTCCTATTCCGAAGGTGGTAGGTCCGCTCTCGAATTATGATTTTCGCGTCTATGCGCAGCAGAATATTGTCGATCTTCAAAGTTATCGCGGATTCAAGGCCAGCGAACGCGCTCTCGATGCCGGAAAGATGGACTATCGCGATGCGCGCGACATGATCGTGCGCGCTATTGCCGCACTCTATCTGAATACACAGTCGGCGGCGGCGCGCGCCGGTGCAGCGCAATCGCGAGTGACAGATTCAAGCACGTTGTACAAGCTGGCCAAAGACAAGCACGACGCAGGAACGGCAACGGGCGTGGACGTGCTGCGCGCGCAGGTCCAATTGGCCAACGACCGGCAGGCGCTGCTGGTGGCGAGAAACCAGTTGAAGCAGTCGCTGTTGGAGTTAGCGCGCAACCTGGGCATGAGCCCAGCTACGCCGCTGGAACTTGCGGAACCGCTCAACTATCGGGCCTTGAGCCAGCCGGAGGCCGAAACCCTTGTGCCTGCGGCGCTGCTGGCCCGCGCAGACTATCTCTCGCTTGCGAGCCAGCGACAGGGATTGGTTGAGCAGCAACGCGCCAGCCGCGCGCGCTCCTATCCAAAGCTCAGCATCAATGGAAACTTTGGCGAAATTGGCCGCAGCATCGGCAGCGTTGCGAGTACGGGGCTGCTGCAAGGCCAGATCGATTTCACTCTGTTTGACCGTGACCGCAAGGGTGAGGCACAGGAGCTTGCCAGCCGCGTCAAGCGCGTTGACGATCAGATTGACGATCTGCGCCGCGGCATTGAGGAGGATCTACGCGAGGCTCTGTTGAATCTGGACTCCGCAGCTGAACAGGTGGCCGTTGCCAAAGAAGGGCAGGAGCTGGCGCGCCGTGAGCTGGAACTGGCGCAGGATCGATTTCAATCGGGCACAGCCAACAATGTCGAGGTGATCACCGCACAGGATGAGCTGGCGCGTGCCGAGGAGAATTACATACTTGCCGTAAGCAGCCATGTGGACGCAAAGTTTGCGCTGGCACGCGCCATGGGCGATACAGAGAAGAACATTCTTGAGTTTATGGAGAATCGATCAACGGCGTTGAACGCAGAACAGTAACGCGGCGCCGCGAATGCGAGGTTTGAAGTTATGAAGCGAGTAATTCCGATTGTGGTTCTGCTGGCCGTGGCAATTGCGGCGGGCGTGTACTATTACACGCGCCTGACAGAAAAGACGGCGCTGAAAAACCAGCTTACGCTCTCCGGCAACATTGAAGCGCATCAGAGCCTGGTGGGCTTCAAGGTGCCGGGGCGCATCGTGGAGCTGCCGGTCGAGGAGGGCCAGCAAGTGGAGCAAGGCGCGCTGCTGGCGCGGCTTGACGACGCCGATTTAAAGCAGCGAGTGCGCGTGGACGAAGCCACGGTGCGCGTGCGTGAATCGAATCTCGCGCTCACACTTGCCGGAACACGTCATCAGGAAGTGAAGGCGGCGCAGCAAACCATGATTGATGCCGAGGCCGACCTGGAGCAAAAGAAACTGGACAACGAGCGCGCACAGCAGCTGTTTGCAAAGGATGAGGTATCGGCGCAGGAGCGCGACCAGGCGGCGACCGCGCTGAAGCGTGCTGAGGCGATTTTCAAGGCCGCGCAGCAACGCTATAACGAGGCCGTCGAAGGCAGCCGCAAAGAAGACATCAATATCGCGCGCGCCAATCTGAACGAGGCCAGCGCCGGCCTGGGACTGTCGCAGGTGAATCTGAGTTATACCGTCTTACGCGCTCCTTCTGCGGGCGTCGTGACGGTGCGGCAGGCGGAGCTTGGTGAGGTGGTTGCGCCCGGCTCACCGGTGGTTACTCTTTCGGACCTTGATCACATCTGGCTGCGTGCCTACGTCGCGGAGACCGACTTAGGTAAGATTCATTGGGGTCAGGACGTGAGTATCACGACTGATACTTATCCCGGCAAGCAATACCACGGGCGCATTTCATTTATCTCATCTGACGCGGAGTTTACTCCCAAGAGCGTGCAGACTTATAAGGAGCGAGTTATGCTCGTCTATCGCATCAAGATCGACATTGATAACTTCAATCACGAACTGAAGCCTGGCATGCCTGCCGATGCGCGCATTGATCTGGCCGCGAGCAAAGTGCCAAACAAGCAATGACAGCGCCGCTCCAATCCGCGATTGTAGCCGAAGGATTGACGAAGAGCTTCCCGGGCGTGCGCGCTGTCGATGCGCTGAGCTTTGACGTGCGCGCGGGAGAGATATTCGGACTGGTTGGACCTGACGGGGCAGGGAAGACAACGGCGCTGCGCATGCTGGCGGGCATTATGACGCCGGATGCGGGTCAGGCTACGGTCGCGGGCTTCGATGTAGCTCGCGATCCGGAAGGCGCCAAGCACGCTCTCAGTTATATGCCGCAACGCTTCGGGCTTTACGAAGACCTTACAGTGGATGAAAACATCCGCTTCTATGCGGACCTGTTTGGCGTAAAGACTACCGAGCGAGACGCCCGATCAACGCAGTTGCTTGAGGCCGCGGGCATGAGCGAGTTTCGCAAGCGTCTGGCGGGCAAACTCTCCGGAGGCATGAAGCAGAAGCTCGGCCTGGTGTGCGCGCTGATTCATCGGCCCAAGGTGATTCTGCTCGATGAGCCGACCACCGGCGTAGATCCCGTTTCGCGGCGCGATTTTTGGCGCATTCTTTACGAGCTGGTTGCGGAGGGTGTGGCGATTCTTACCTCGACGGCGTATCTGGACGAGGCTGAGCGTTGTCATCGCGTGGCGCTATTGCATCAGGGCAAGCTGCTGTTCTGTGACACGCCGGTGAATCTGGAAGCAAAGATGAACAAAGGAGTCTTGTCGATTACAGCAGTCGAGCCGAGGCGATTGCGCGACGAGTTAGAAGACGCGGAGGGAATATCGAGCCTTTTGTTGACCGGCGATGGGCTGCATGTGGTGGTGGACAACGCGGCACGCCGCATTCCCGAGCTTGAGGCCAGGCTCAAGCTCGCCAACATTTCCTTCGATGCGATGCAGCAGATTGCGCCGTCGATTGAAGACCTATTTGTCGATGCGGTTGGCGCGGGAGCAGCCCCTCATGCCTGAGAACATCAACTCGGTTGAGGTTGAGAGCCTGGTCAAAAGGTTCGGGGACTTTGTCGCTGTGGACCAGATCAATCTTGAAGTGCGCAAGGGCGAGGTCTTCGGCTTTCTGGGGCCGAACGGCGCGGGCAAATCCACTACGATTCGCATGCTCTGCGGGCTGCTTAAACCTACTTCGGGCCGCGCAGTGGTCGCTGGATTTGATGTAGAGCGCAAGCCCGAATCGGTGCGCCAGAACATTGGTTATATGTCGCAGAAGTTTTCTCTTTATAACGACCTGAAGGTCATCGAAAACATCCGATTATTTGCCGGGCTTTATAGCGTTCCCACCAGCATACTTCAGGATCGGATTGAGTGGGCGCTGGCTATGGCCAACCTCAAGGGTCAGGAGAATCTCATCACCGGTACGCTGCCGAGCGGTTGGAAGCAGCGGCTGGCGCTGGGTTGCGCTGTCTTGCACAAGCCTCCCGTCATCTTTCTCGATGAGCCGACCTCCGGCGTCGATCCTATTACGCGGCGCCAGTTCTGGGAGCTGATTCATCAGATGGCCGAGGAGGGAGTTACTGTCTTTGTAACTACGCACTACATGGAAGAGGCCGAATACTGCAACCGCCTGGCGCTGATTTTTCGCGGCAAGATAGTCGCGTTGGGAACGCCATCGGAGTTGAAGCGGAATTCAATGATTGGCGAGCTTCTTCTCGTAGAGTGCGAGCCGCTGGGCGATGCGGTGGAAGCGTTGCAATCCGCGCCAGGCGTGATGGATGCCGCGGTCTTCGGCAACGCTCTGCATCTTGTGGTCGAAGATGCCGCCAGGTCTGTTCCACAGCTTGAGAGTTATCTTACCGGACACGGCATCGCGGTAACTCGCGTCGAGGAGATTTACCCTAGCCTGGAAGATGTATTTGTCTCGCTGACTACGGGTCGTGAAGCCACAGAGGAGCGCAAGCCATGAGTCTGACTCGCTTACTGGCTGTAGCACGCAAAGAGGTCGTGCAGATTTTGCGCGATTCGCGCAGCCTCATCATTGTTATCCTCATGCCCGGAGTTCTTGTGCTGCTCTTCGGCTACGGCGTGAATCTCGATCTCAAGGGGCTGCCTGTTTATGTGCTGGATCAAGACGGCAGTCAGCAGAGCCAGGACCTGCTGAAACATTTTCAAGCGAGCGAGTACTTTTATATTGCCCGCGTGGTCAGCGACTATCCCGTGCTGACGCGCGCGATCGACAACGGCCACGCCAAGATGGGCATTGTGATTCCCTGGGATTTCTCACAGCGCCTCATCGACGGCCGGCCTGTCGAGATTCAGGCGCTGGTCGATGGCTCTGACGACAACACAGCCAATGTGCTGATCGGCTACTCCGAAGCTGTGGTGCAGAGTTATTCAGCGCAGATGCAGACTAACTGGCTACGTGGGCGCGGACTCTCGATTCAGCCGGCTGCGATGAGCGTCGAGACCCGCACCTGGTACAACGAAGACCTGGAAAGCAGCGCCTTCATCATTCCCGGCGTGCTGGCGCTGGTGATGTCGGTGATCGGCGCGTTCCTCACCTCGCTGACCATTGCGCGTGAATGGGAGCGGGGCACAATGGAACAGCTTATCTCAACGCCAGTGACGGCGATGGAAATCATGCTGGGCAAGCTGGCGCCGTATTTTGTGCTGGGAATGTTCGATACGATTACCAGCGCGCTGATCGCAATCTACTGGTTCCAAGTGCCGTTTCGCGGCTCGTGGGTCACACTGATGGTTGCGTCGGCGCTGTTCATGGTAGTGGTGCTTTCGCTGGGTTTCTTCATCTCCGTGCTCGCCAAGAGCCAGTTTGCGGCCAGTCAGATTGCGTTGCTGATTACGTTTCTTCCCGCGTTTCTATTGTCGGGTTTTCTGTTTTCCATCGAACAGATGCCCATTGTGCTGCAATGGATTACGCGCATCCTGCCGGCGCGCTACTACGTTTCGGTGCTGAAGAATATCTTTCTCAAGGGAACGCCCGCGGCTATGCTGTATGCGGATTTGATTCCTCTGGTTGTCTTCGCGTTTGTGCTGGCGCTGGTAGCCACGCGCAGCTTCCACAAGAGGCTGGAGTAAGCACCTGCGGTGCGGCCAAACGCTCGCTATTCGCTCGCATGGACTTTTACCAGAGAATAATTTCGGGAAGTCCGTTTGACGAGTTCGATGATTGAATGAGGGAGAGAAAAATGTTCGGACGGCTGAAGCAGATGCTGATCAAGGAGTTTATCCAGGTCTTCCGCGACAAGCGGACGCGCTTCATCCTCATTGGTCCGCCCATCATTCAGATGATGATCTTTGGCTACGCGGCTAACTACGAAATTCGTCACGTGTCCACTGTAGTGCTTGATCTGGATCACTCGCAGGAGAGCCGCGAGCTGATTTCCCGCTTTACATCGAGCCCTTACTTCGACGTGCAGCGGCAGTTGACTGACTCACGCCAGCTCGGCGATCTGATTGAGCGGGGCGAGGCCACGGTGGGCCTGGAAATCGATGCCGGCTTTGCCGCGAAGTTGCGCAGCGGCCAAACCGCGCCGCTGCAGGTGATTGTGGACGCAACCAACTCCAACACCGCATTAATTGCTTCGGGCTACATTTCGCAGATCGCGCTGGGCTTTGCGCGGGAGTTCCAACGGGACCGCATCTTCCGCATCGCCCCGCAGTGGCTGGAAGTGATGCCGTCGGTGGAGCTTGCGCCGCGCCCGTGGTACAACCCTGACCTGAGGAGCCGCTGGTTCTTTGTGCCGGGAATCATCGGCAGCCTGACAGTTGTGTTGGTGGTAACGCTGACTGCATTCGCCGTGGTGCGCGAGCGCGAGATCGGGACGCTCGAACAGATCATGGTCACGCCTATTCGGCCGGTCGAGTTTATTCTTGGCAAGACACTGCCATTCTTCCTAATCGGACTAGCCGATGTCACGCTGATTGCCGTGGTCGGCTCGCTGTGGTTTCAGGTGCCGTTTCGCGGCCATGTATGGGTGTTGGCGACAGGCGCGGTGCTGTTTGTGCTGTGTATGCTGGGCGTGGGTTTACTGATCTCCACCGTCTCCGCAACGCAACAACAGGCGATGGTGACCTCGTTCTTCTTCATCATGCCGGCCATCACATTTTCCGGGTTTGGATTTCCCATCAGCGCCATGCCGCACTGGATGCAGGTTTGCAGCTACGCGATTCCGCTGCGCTATTTTCTGATAGTGCTGCGCGGGGTGTATCTGAAGGGCGTGGGGATGGATATACTTTGGCCGCAGATGGCGGCCATGGCCGGGCTGGGCGTGGCGTTGCTGACGGCGGCGATTTTGCGGTTCCACAAGGCGCTGGACTAAAAAAACAGCGAGAATTTCTGTCGGGACTGGAGCATAGGCATCGGCGTTTTTAACCTCATAGAAAATCAACATATTCGCTCATTCTTCGCCTCAATTTACATTAATGACAGTCTGTCATGACTCTCAATTTCCGAAATTATTATATTTGTTTTCAATATGTTCCTCAGAAATGCTATTCTTCTGTCAAATCAGGCGTGCCATTCTTGCCTATGCTCCACTAGCAATTCGTGCAACACGGCTTTGATTGGCAACTCTGCATATTTGGGGTGATTTCATGGTTGAGGATGCGAAAGCAATACGGATTCTGTACACAAATTACCGAGGCGAAACCTCATTGCGCACAATCGTTCCAGAGAAACTTTGGTTCGGGAGTACTGAGTGGCACCCCGAAAGCCAATGGCTTCTTGATGCGCTAGATTTAGAGAAAGGCCAAAGCCGCTCATTTGCAATGAAAGACATCCGTGCTTGGGTAGAGACGCACTAAGAACACATTATGTACCTTTGTGATACCCACATACGCGAACTTCTTGACGACCTTGCCTTTCTTGCAGAAGAAGGAGCAAAAGAATTTGATCCTACTGAACAGGTGCAACCGGCTTCGGTTGATCTACGTCTAAGTTCTGTGTTCTGGAAACCTATTAAAAGGAATCTTCTCGATCTCCGACGTTCGAAACTACTTGAAATTCAACCGCGCCGATATTACAAACAGATTGTGCTGAAAAATGGAGAAACAATCGACATAGCACCAGGTGAGTTATTGCTTGGGCGAACACTTGAGGAGTTTACAATTCCGAACGGCTACGCTGCTGAACTTGTTGGACGGAGCAGCTTTGCGCGACTCGGACTAATGGTAACTGTCACCGGAGGTTTTATCAACCCAGGATGGCGCGGCAGGATGCCACTCCAGATGGTGAATTTTAGCCCTAATTCAATTCGGTTGATATCAGGAATTCCTATCTGCCAAATACGAATTGTTAGACTCACCGACAAGGCAGAGCGTACTTATGGACTATTGGAACTCAACAGTAAATACATGAACGATGATGGTGGCCCATCTTATTGGTGGCGAGACAAAAGAATCAAAGAGCTGCATAAAGTACTCGCTGAAAAAGACGTTGCGGTTAGTGTACAAGAGCGTCTAGGCCAAGTGATAGGGAAAACAGAACCGGAGATTGTCGAACGCTTAGAGAAATTCGTTGGCAGTTTACGAATTGAAGAATTACAGAATGCTGATACGACACTTGATAACTTCGCAAAATCGGAAGACAGAAGACGTACATTCCGGCAATGGTTCATACATGTTGGTAGAGCATTATTCACGGCTGGTATCCCTATAAGCCTTTGGGCTTGGAATAAATTACCTATTCAGTGGTGGCACTATATGATCTGGTCGGGTTCATTGGCATTGTTCTTCATTAGTGGATATGCTTATTGGACCGAAGTTGGTGAACATTTCGGCGCAAAGGAACGACACCGTTGAGATCTTTTGCCTTTAATCTTGTTTCCAATGAGGCTGGCAGACAATCCAGAATATGTTCCTGGTCGGATGCAAATTTAGGAGCATGGCAGGCAGTCATAGTTTGGGAGTTCGGTTTCTGATGATGGAGTTCCATATAGCCCGGAAAGCGCGTGAACGCTACCAGTTCGCGGAGTCGCTGTTTTCCTCTACAGGGAACGTGGTTTTTGCCAATGTGGCCGCCTGCCGGGAGTTTGCGCACCGCATCAACAAGATTCGCGACGTTGAAAAGCATCCCGAACTGGCGGTTCATGCCGGCCAACTTTACGCCATGGGCATTATCGACGAGGCCAGCCACGTGCTGATGGCGCGCTATCGCGAGCAGTTCGATCCCGCGGTGATGACCGGCGCTCTGGACTTCTTCTCTGCGCAGGTGGGCGCGGAGGCGTTGGACAAGATGCTGTTTGCCTTCGTCGAACAGTTTCCGGGCATTTCGGTGATTCGCGGCACCGAGACGCCGAGGCAATGGCTTGCCGGGCAAAGCGAGGGCACGCCTCACCGGGCCGCGGCGCTGGAAGAGTTGATGCTGCTGTGGACCGCGAACCGCAACGAAGCCTTTCAGCCCTTTGAGGAGCTATTCGAGGATAAGACACTGGCCGAGAAGACCGTTTATCGGCGGGTGACGCGGCAGTTGCCAGAGTATTTTGCCACGCGCCCGCTGATTCCTCTGCCGGACGCCAAGCCGATGAACCTGTTGGAGCTGCTGAGGGCGCCAGCGTTGGGCGCGCCTCGTTCGCTGGCCGATCAACTGGCTATCATCCGCAAGCTATGGAAGCCGCTGCTGGGCGAGAGCCTGGAGCAGTATCTGCTCATAGCCGGCGAGATTCTGCATGAGGAAGAGCTGGCCATCTGGATGCAGTTCCATCCTCCCGGCAATGCGGCTCAGCGCGGACGTGAGCAGGAGCCTTCGGTGGTCGCCAGCGCAGAGGTGCCGGTTTTCGGCGATCCCGCCCACGAATATGAAAAATTCTCGCATGACATGGCCTGGATGCCCACCGTGGTGCTGATCGCCAAGAGCACCTATGTGTGGCTGGCGCAGATGAGCAGGCACTACGGCCGCAGGATCGCGCGGCTGGATGAGATTCCCGACGAGGAGCTGGCGACCCTGGCGCGGCGCGGGCTCAATTCGCTGTGGCTGATCGGCGTTTGGGAGCGCAGCCGCGCCTCGAAGACCATCAAGCAGCTCTGTGGCAATACGGATGCCGTGGCCTCGGCTTATTCGCTCTACGACTACGCGATTGCCGAAGACCTGGGCGGCAAGGCGGCCTACGTGAACCTGCGCGACCGCGCCTATCATCACGGAATTCGCTTGGCCAGCGACATGGTGCCCAACCACATGGGCATCGATTCGCCGTGGGTCGTTGAGCATCCGGATTGGTTTATGAGCCGGCAGGATTCGCCCTATCCCGCCTACAACTTCAACGGCCCCGATCTCTCCCACGACGGGCGCGTGGAGATCAAGATTGAAGACCATTACTTTGAACAGTCGGATGCCGCCGTGGTCTTCCGCCGCCGCGACCGCCAGAGTGGCGAGACCCGCTACATCTATCACGGCAACGACGGCACTAGCTTTCCCTGGAACGACACGGCGCAACTCGACTACCTGAATCCCGCAGTCCGCGAGCAGGTGATTCAGACCATCCTGCACGTGGCGCGCCTCTTTCCGGTCATCCGCTTCGACGCCGCGATGACGCTGGCCAAGCGCCACTTCCAAAGGCTATGGTTTCCAGGGCCCGGAACCAGCGGCGCCATTCCCTCCCGCGCCGAATTCGGCATGAGCCAGGCGGAGTTCAACAGGCACATGCCACGCGAGTTCTGGCGCGAGGTGGTGGATCGCGTGGCCGCGGAGGTTCCCGGCACGCTGCTGCTGGCGGAGGCATTCTGGCTGATGGAGGGCTACTTCGTCCGCACGCTGGGCATGCACCGCGTCTACAACAGCGCCTTCATGGTGATGCTGCGCGACGAGGAGAACGCCAAGTACCGCTCGGTCATCAAGAACACGCTGGAGTTCGATCCGGACATCATGAAGCGTTACGTCAACTTCATGAGCAATCCCGACGAGCGCACCGCGATTGACCAATTCGGAAAGGGCGACAAGTGCTTTGGCGTGGCTACGATGATGGCCACCCTGCCCGGCTTGCCCATGTTCGGCCACGGCCAGATCGAGGGATTCACAGAAAAATACGGCATGGAGTACCAGCGGCCGCGCTACGACGAGAGTCCCGATCCATGGATGGTCGAGCGCCATCAGCGAGAGATTGCGCCGCTGTTGCAACGCCGATGGCTCTTTGCCGAAAGCGGCAACTTTCGTCTCTACGACTTCTTCCACGACAACGGCTCGGTGGATGAAAACGTCTTTGCCTACTCGAACCGCAGCGGAGGAGAGCGCGCCCTGGTGGTTTATAACAACCGCTACGGACAGACGCACGGGACGATTGATTGGTCCGCGGCATACGCCGACAAGGGCGCTAATCAACTGCGACAGCAGCGGCTCCGTGAAGGACTGGGACTCAGCGACAACTCATCGATGACTTTGGCCTGGCGCGATTCGCTCACGGGCCTGCACTACCTGCGCCGGGCGAGTGATTTGGCGGAGCGCGGATTGACCGTTGATCTGCACGCCTACCAGTGCCACGTTTTTCTCGATTGGCGAGAGCTAACCTCGACAGCGGAGCAGCCCTGGGATCGGCTCTCGGATCATCTCAACGGACGGGGCGTGGCAAATTTGGACGATGCGCTGGTGAATCTGGAGTTGCAGCCGGTGCATGACGCGCTGCGCGCGCTGCTGGATTCCGGGCTTGTGCGTCAGTTTGCCGACCTGGCCGAACATCCGCGCACCCTTGATGTTGGCGTCAACAAGGAAATCGAAGCCGAGCGCGCTGAGCTTTTCGAGATTGCCTGGGCGCGTTGCGAGAGCTTCCTTCGCGTGGCGCAGCAGGCTTATCTGGCGCGCGCCGGGAGCGAGGCTGGCGGTATCCAGCCCGCCAATCCCAGCCTGTTGCGCGCGGCCTACCGAGCGCGCTTGCGTGCCGCCATGCGCATCCCTGCTGTTGAAGCGTTTTTCCCGGCTTCCTGGACTGTGGCCGCCCGCCGTATGCTCCCCAGCCCCAGCCCGCAGCTTACCGCCACGGCCATGTGGGGGCCGGTGCTCGGCTGGTGCGTGCTGGAGTTGCTGGCCGAATCTATCGACGCGAAAAATCCGGAGCGCATCGCGTTGGATCTGTTTGACCGCCTCCGCTTGCGCGAGCCTTTCGCCCAGGGCTTCGCCGCGCTGGGATTCGATGGCGAGGAGGGTTGGCGTGTCGCCGCCCGCGTCAAGGTTGGCCTGCTCACCGGGGCCGGCGCCGGCAGGCCGCAAGAGGCAATCGTGGCGACTAAAACTGAATCAGTCAGAGGCGAGCGGGTTGCGCTTTGGCCCGCCTTATGGTCTGACGCGGATGTACGCTGGCTCTGCGGCGTGCATGAGGCAGAGGGCCGCGAATATCTGGTGCGCGAGCGATACGAGGAACTTCTCTGGTGGCTGCAGCTGCCGTTGCTGCTGCGCCTGGCGGACGAGACTGCCCCCAGCCGAGTGGCGGCTAACCGCGCCGCGGTTCGGACGATGAGCATGTCCATCGATGAGGCTCTTGCGGACGCCGAGGACGCTGGTTATCGCGTGGATCTGCTACGGAATCCGTCCAGCCCAGCAGTGCCGGAGATCGAACCGCCGACTGATTCCGCGGCCGAGCCAGCATGAGCAGAGCGCGCATAGACAACCATCACAATCCGATGTGATCCAAGGCACAGCCCAGGGTATACTCGTGGTGACAAAGTATTTATGGACATTCTATGGGGTGCAAGCCGATGCGGAATGCGCCGAACTGATGGGCGCGGTGTCTTCTTTGCCGGGCATGCAGGGCTTCTTAGGCGAACGCTCTTTTTTATCTTCTTCTACTCCTACTCCCCGGATACGGTCCAGAAGTGAGCAGGGTCTAGCCATGTCTCCCTCTCCATCCCGTCACCCCACAATGTTTGCGCGGCAGGTGTGTGCCGTTTTTCTTGCGGCTCAGGCCCCGTCGCCACTTGCGGATACCGTACGTAAATCATTGAAGAACAATGCAAGCTGTCAGGCTGCCAGTAAAGTCTGCTGGGAAGCGGAGGAATTATGCAAAGTGTCGCCCCTGAAGTGCTGAATGCCCAGGAAAAGCTGCTGATCGACCAAACGATTGCCGAGCACGCAGGCAGGCCCGGAGCGCTGCTGGGAATCCTGGAAACGATCCAGGCCGCCAACGCGCATAAGTACCTGTCGATGGAGTCGTTGCGCTACATTGCGCAGGAGACCGGCATTCCCCCGGCCACGATCTACAGCGCCGCCACCTTTTATGCGCTCTTCAATCTCGACCCGCAGGGCGACAACTTGATCTGCGTCTGCCGGGGGACGGCCTGCCACACGCGCGGCTCCCGCGATCTGCTGTCGAAGGTCTGCCTCGATCTGGGGCTGAGCGGACAGGAAGCGAGCGACACCAACGAGGCCGACAAGCTGGCTCTCACCACGCCCGACCAACGCTTCACGGTGCGAACCGTTGCCTGTTTCGGACAGTGCGCGCTGGCACCGGTGGTCGAGGTTAACCACCATATTCTCAGCCACGTGAATGAGCGCACACTGCAGAGGGAAGTGAAAGCGTTGGGCCAGACCGGAAAGATCAAACAGGGGGTGAAATAATGCCGCGAATTCAGGATATAGGCGCGTTCAACGCTGCTCGTGAAGCCGGGCTTGACAAGCTGATGCCGGCTGTTCCGCGCCTGACGGTGGGAATGGGAACCTGTGGCCGCGGCAACGGCGCCGAAGAGGTCTTTCACGCCCTGAAAGAGGCCATCCATCGCAGCGGCGTCGATGTGATGCTGGCGGGCGTCGGCTGCTTCGGCTCCTGCTTTCAGGAGCCGCTGGTGAGCGTCCGGCTACCGGGAAATCCTCTGGTGGTGCTGCATCGCGTGCAGGTCAACGACGCCACGCGCATCCTGGAAGGCGTTTCCACCGGGATTATGCCGGCCGACCTCGTTTACTGCAAGATCGAGGAATGGGACCACATCACCGCGCACCTGAAATACGGCCAGGGTTACCAGGATATTCCATCGTGGAATACGATCCCCTTCTTCAAGGGGCAAAAAAAGATTGTTCTGCGCAACTGCGGCCTCATCAATCCGTCGGACATCGAGGAGTACATCGCGGTGGGCGGCTATCAGGCGCTCTATAAGGTGCTGATCGACGGGCGCACGGATCCTGTCATCGAGCAGATCAAGGCTTCCCGGCTGCGCGGGCGCGGAGGCGCAGGCTTCCTTACCGGCAACAAGTGGGATTTTCTGGCCAAGGCCAAGGCCGACACCAAGTACATTATCTGCAATGCGGATGAAGGCGATCCCGGCGCTTACATGAACCGCAACGAGATCGAGGGGGATCCTCATTCGCTGCTGGAAGGCATGATTATCGGCGCTTATGTGATGGGCGCAACGGAGGGCATCGTATATGTGCGCGCCGAGTATCCGCTGGCGGTGAGCCGGCTCAACCGGGCCGTTGAACAGGCGCGCGAGTATGGGCTGCTGGGAATGAATATCCTGGACCGCGACTTCAACTTCAATATCCAGCTGGTGCAAGGCGCGGGAGCCTTTGTTTGCGGCGAGGAAACCGCTCTGATTGCCTCCCTCGAAGGCCACGCCGGCCGGCCGCGTCCCCGCCCGCCGTACCCCGCGCAGAAGGGCTTGTATGGCAAGCCGACCAACATCAACAACGTTGAGACCTGGTACAACATTGCTCCCATTGTCACTCGCGGCCCCGCATGGTTTGCCGAGACCGGCAGCCAGAAGAGTCCTGGAACCAAGGTCTTTTCGCTGGTGGGCAAGATTCAGAACACCGGCCTGGTGGAGATGCCGCTGGGCACTCCGTTGAAGAGCTTCATCTACGACATCGGCGAGGGCGCCGTGGCTGGCCGCCGCGTGAAGGCCGTGCAGACTGGAGGACCTTCCGGCGGTTGCATTCCGGTCGAGATGCTCGATACGCCGGTTGATTATGAAAGCCTGGCGCAGATCGGCTCCATCATGGGCTCCGGCGGCATGGTGGTCATGGACGAAGATAACTGCATGGTCGATGTGGCCCGCTACTTCATCGAATTCACCCACTCGGAATCCTGCGGCAAGTGCGTTCCGTGCAGAGTAGGCCTCAACAAGGCGTTGCGCATTCTCAATTCGATCACCAACGGGAGTGGAACCCGCGAGCAGATGAGCCTGCTGGATGAGCTGGGCCGCATGATTCGCGAGTCTTCACTCTGCGCGCTGGGCCAGTCGGCGCCCAATCCCGTGCTCACCACAATCCGCCACTTCCGCGATGAGTACGAAGACCACATCCTGGCCCATCGCTGCCGCGCCGGCGTCTGCCAGGAACTGGCGCTTTCGCCGTGCGAGAACAGTTGCCCGCTGAGGATGAACATTCCGCGTTTTTTGGAGCTTTACCAGGAGGGGCGGTTGGAAGATGCCTTCGAGTCCGTCATTCTCGACAATCCTCTGCCCGCCTCCACGGGAAGGGTCTGCCAGCATCCTTGTGACAATCGCTGCCGCCGCCAATCCTTCGACGAGGTGGTGAATATGCGCGAGGTGCATCGCTTCCTGGCCGACGCAGTCTATCAGTCCGACCTCTTTGAGCCGATGCTGGAGCGCATTCGCGCGCGCAAATTGGCCTCCACGGGCCGCAAGGTGGCCGTGGCCGGCTCCGGACCAACTGGACTGACGGCTGCGTTCTATCTGGCCATGCTTGGCCATGACGTGACCATCTTTGAGGAACGCAGCGAGGCGGGCGGCATGTTGCGCTTTGCCATTCCCGAGTACCGGCTGCCCAAATCTGTGCTGCGCCGCGAGTTGGACCTCATCGAGGGCGTCGGAGTGAAGATGGTCTTCAACACACGCATCGGATTCGACGTTCCACTGAATGAGCTGGCCAGCCAGTTCGATGCGGTCTTTCTCTCCATTGGAACATGGAAGGAGTCCTGGCTCTATCTGCCCGGCACGGAGTTGAAGAATGTTCATCCCGCGCTGCCTTTCCTGGAATCCGTCGCCCGTAAGGAAAAGGTCACCACCGGAACAATAGGGTCGAGGATCGCAATCATCGGCGGCGGCAACGCGGCCATCGATTCGGCCCGCACCGTGATGCGCATGGGCGCGCAGGCTACCATCCTGTATCGCCGCGAGCGCCAGGATATGCCAGCCATTGACGAGGAGATTCAGGCCGCCGAAGACGAGGGCGTGCGCTTTGTCTTTCTCGCCGCGCCACACCGCATCCTGGGTGGCGCGGACGGCAACGTAAAGGCCATCGAAATCGTCAAGACGCGCCTGGGCGAGTACGACAAGAGCGGCCGCAGAAGGCCGATGCCCACCGATGAGGTGCAGCGCTTCGAGTGCGACAGCGTGATCCTGGCTGTGGGCGAGACCTTCGATAAGGACTTCTGCAGCGCCTCGGGCCTGGCGCTCAAGGAAGAGGGAACGATCATCGTGGATCGCTTTACGTACGAGACAAGCCGGCCCAATTTTTACGCAGGCGGCGACGTGATTACCGGCGCTTCCAATGTTTCCAACGCCATGAGCTGCGGCAAACAGGCGGCGCAGAAGATGGACGAGCGCCTGATGGGCGAACAGCGTTGGGAGAAGCTCTTCCCCGACTTCGAATACAGCCGCACGGCGCCGGGAGAGCCGAGCCTCAGCCGCCGCCACGAGGCGCACGCCATTCCCGCCGCCCTCCGGGTTCATTCGCAGCAGGAAGTGGTTGCGGGGCTCGATCCCAAAGAGGCTCTGGAAGAATGCCGCCGCTGCCTGCGCTGCGATTTGCGAGTTCCCGTCAGCGCCAATTAAACGTGGAGAATAAGGAGCGACCCAGTGCCGACTAAAGCGATTTCAGTACGAATTGATGGCGAGCTGGTGAACGCCAGGGAAGGGCAGACCATCCTGGAAGCGGCTCGCGACCACGGGAAGAAGATTCCCACGCTCTGCTACCTGAAGGGCCTGAGCGCGGTGGGAGCCTGCCGCGTGTGCATGGTGGAGCTGGCCGGCACCGACCGCCTGCTGCCGGCCTGCACCACGCCCATCCAGGATGGCATGTCGATCAAGACCGCCTCGGCCAAGCTGACGCTCTACAGAAGGATGGCCGTCGAGCTGCTGCTGGTGGAGCGCAACCACATCTGCTCGGCCTGCGTCTCCAACAGCCACTGCGAGCTTCAGGCGATGGCGCGCGAGCTGGGCATCACCCACGTGCGCTACTCCTACAACAATCCGCGTTTCGCCGTCGATATGACGCACCCCCGCTTCGTTCTCGATCAGAATCGCTGCATTCTATGCACGCGCTGTGTGCGGGTCTGCGCGGAGGTGGAGGGAGCACATGTCTGGGAGGTCTCCTCGCGCGGCATCTACTCGCGCCTGGTCAGCGACCTCAAGGACGATTGGGGCAAGGCGAGCAACTGCACCGGCTGCGGCAAGTGCGTGCAGGCCTGCCCCACCGGAGCACTGGCGGAAAAGGGCCTCGCGGTGATGGAGATGGTCAAGCAAAGCGAAGCCGTCAGCCGCCTTGCCACGCAAAGAGCCGTTTCCGTCAACGGCGCGCGGTAAGGCATCTTTTTTATTGCTTCTCTAATCAAGACGATCGATTGAGTTGTGTGTCTCGACCATTGTGATTTCCGTCAATGGACGAAATACTGTCCTTTCCATCCTCTATTTGTGCCAGCGCCTTCCACCCCGTAGAATCAGCGTAGGCGGTTGATCGCGCCAATCTTGAAACCCACCCGGCCTTGAGCGAAGGAATCGATGAGCGAACAGGAAGCAGGGAATTCTCTTCAGGCGCAGGCGGCCTCGCCGGCGTGGATTAAGGTCGAGCGAGCGCGGCATCCCCAGCGGCCCTACCCTATGAATTTCATCGAAGAGATCTTTACCGATTTCAGCGAGATTCACGGCGATCGCGCCTTTGGCGACGATGAGGCCGTGGCCTGCGGCATGGCGCGGCTGGGCGCTGAAGAAGTGATGGTCATCGGCAACCGCAAGGGAGGCTCGACCAGGGACCGCGTCCGGCGCAACTTCGGTATGCCCCATCCCGAGGGCTACCGCAAGGCATTGCGCTGCATGAAGATCGCGGAAAAATTCTCCCGCCCGGTCATCAGCTTCATTGATCTGCCGGGAGCTTTTCCCGGCCTGGGCGCAGAGGAGCGTGGCCAGGCTGAGGCCATTGCCCGCAATCTGCTGGAGATGTCGCGGCTGCGCGTACCCACCATTTCGGTGATCAGCGGCGAGGGCGGATCGGGCGGCGCGCTGGCCCTGGCCGTCGCGGACCGCGTTCTGATCCTGGAAAACGCCCTTTACTTTGTGATTACCCCCGAGTCCTGCGCGGCCATCATGTGGCGCGACGCGGCTCACAAGCAGTTGGCCGCCGAGGCCATGCGCATCTCCGCTCCAGAGGTTGCCGCGCTGGACTGCGTGGACGAGATCGTCGCCGAGCCGCCGCAGGGCATTCACACCGACCGCGAGGCGGGCACGGGGCTGTTGGGCGCGGTGCTCAAAAAGCATCTGGCTGAACTCAAGGCGCAACCGATTGATGCTCTGGTGGCCGCGCGCCAGGCCAAATTCCGCAACATCGCGCAGTTCTATACGGAAGGTTAAGTGCCAATGAGCTTCATCCAGCCAGCCTCCAGCCGTTTTCGCGCTTATATGCGATTTATCCTTGCCGTGCTCTGGTTTTTCCTGGCGCGGGCGCTGGCTCGTCATGAGGCGCTGGGGCTGACGGACGAACAGTGGCAGCCGTTGGCCGAGCAGGCCATCTTCCTCTTTCTGCTGCTTGCGGGCTATGCGGGCATGGGATTCACGCTCGACGGCCAGCAAAATCCGTTGAAAGATCAGGGGTTGCCTAGGCGGGCAGGCTGGCTGGGCGAGGCGGGTTTGGGCCTGGCCGTGGGTTGGGCGCTGGCTGTGGCTTGCGTCCTGCCGATGATCGTGGGCGGCGGCATCGCCATTGTGCTCATCCTTGGACCTTCGGCGTGGGGTTGGCTCGTGGCCGACGCCGCATTCTTCGCGCTGGCCGCGCTGGCCGAAGAGGTTGCCTTTCGCGGCTATGGATTTCAGCGCTTCGAGCAGGCCGTCGGTTCGCTGGGAGCCGCGCTGGGCTATGCGGCCTTCTATGCCATCGTGCAGGCGCTTCTGCCGGGGTCAAGTCATTCCAGCGTCGCCGTCTCCATCGTTCTAAGCCTTGTTCTATCAATAGCTTACGTACGTACCCGCGCTCTCTGGCTGAGTTGGGGAATCAACTTCGGCTGGAAGGCCAGCCGCGCGCTGCTTTTTGGACTTGCTATTAGCGGCGACAGCAGCCATTCGCCCGTGGTGCAGGGCAACCCGATGGGTTCGTTCTGGCTCACAGGCGGTGGCTTTGGGCTGGACGGCAGTTGGATGGCGTTTGTTCTTCTGCTCGTGGCGATTCCCGTTGTCTACCGGGTCACGCGCGAACTGGACTATCGCTGGAACGCGCCGGTGATCGTGCCCGGAGGCATTCCTGTGGATCTGAGCTCGGCGGCAAAGGGACAGCACGAGGCTGCCATGGGCACAGCTACGCCTGCCGCGCCTGGCCTGGTGCAGATTCTGCCGGCTGCTGCGCCGCCTCCGGCAAGCTCAGAACCACCAGCGGCAGATCAGACTTCTACTTCCGGCTAGAAATCCTTTGCTTTCTATTTCTTGCAGGGCTGGATGCGGAACAGGATTACTCCGGATCTACATTCCTCTTGCCGCTGATTTCGTCGATGCGAATCTCCACCACGGCGCAATCGGCGGCGTGACTCTCCTCCACAGGCTGAAACGGCTTGCCGGCAGCGTATCTCGCCACCAACAAATTCAGCAAAGCAGCCTTTTCGGCGTCGTCGTCGATCACCCGCGCGGCGCCAAAGGCCAGCACCGAGGTATAACGGGTGGAACAGGCGCAGGGACGATCATTGGTGACCGTCAACTTCTCAACCTTGCTCACTTCAAAGCAGACCCGGTTGTTTTCGGCGATATTGTCCAGCTTCCGCCCCGTCAGCTTGCCGTGAAAGTAGATCTTTCCTTCGCGATAGAGATAATTGAGCGGCGTGATGTACGGTTGACCAGCAGCGTCGCAGGTGGCCAGACGGCCCTCGGCCTGCGTGGCAAGAAACTCACGGGCATCGTGTTCACTCATCCAGAGAATGGGCATTCCGGACAGGCCTCCGCAGCTTCCAGTTTACCCGTCATAGCAGCGCAGCGCCTTGATGTAAACTGGTACAAGCGAGTCAGGCCGCCTTGTTGAGAGGCGAGCCACTGGCCGCGCCGTTGAAGCCGCGCGCAGTTTTTGCGCGTGCGCGCAGAGACACCCCAAAGAAGGAGAAACACCCGAACTATGGCCAAGATTGCCAAAACCGGTCACCGCGAAAAAGTTATGGACACGACGAAGTCAACCGACTGTCCCAAGTGCAGCAAGCCGACGCGCATCGTCAAGCGCGTGAAGGACCGCGAGCGCGGCGTCCCCGGCGGCGTCTACATCTCGTGCTCTGTGTGCGATTTCTACGAAAAGCTGTAAGCTTCAGTTGAAGTTTTCAATGAAAAGCCCGGTTTCTGCCGGGCTTTTTCGCGTTTTGAAGGCTGTTATGTGACGGAAATCACCAGTTTTTCGGATTCAGCATTTGACGGATTCCTGAAGGAATTCGTCCTATCTTATTGATTATTCATATGTTCTATGAAGAGCAACCGGTTCACCGGAAAAAATATGCAAAATTTCAGGCGGTTTGAAAATATATAGGGGGGGTAGGGGGGTGTCTGGGTGGTATAAACCGGGCAGATGTCCGACAGATTGAACCGGTAGATGGCCCACTTTTGTTCATTTTGCCAGTGTGCGCCAACGGAGGGTAATTATCTGCAACCACCTGCGGCGGGGCCAACTACCCTTCGGGCGAACAGCAAGTTTACTGCTCCTGAGGTCCTACACAAGTCCGAGAATCCATACCACTCGACAGACTCAGGGCAGGTTCTGGGCATCCAGATTCTTGTATGGGAAGATGGGCCGCCCGCCGCCGGAAGAGTTTAGACTACGGTATTAACAGGCTGTTTGTGTGTCGGTTTCAACTGAGCGAGGGATGGAATCATGCTTACAAAACTGGTTATTCGAAATTTCAAAAGGTTCGAAGACGTCGAGATTCCTCTTTCGAGCCCCGTTGTTTTCATTGGTCCCAACAACTCAGGCAAGACGACTGCACTCCAAGCGTTTGCGCTTTGGGAGTTGGGTCTACGTCGCTGGAAGGAGAAACGGGGCGCAGGTGCCCCGGAGAAGCGCCCAGGCGTGAACATTAACAGGCGCGACTTATTTGTTCCAGGTGATGACGCAAAACAGTTATGGCGCAAGTTGCACGTTCGCGACGTTCAAAAGCAGAATGGGAGGCAAGAAACCAAGAATGTTCGAATTGACATCCTCGTCAGCGGGAATACCAATGGCAAGGAATGGGAGTGTGGTCTGGAATTTGACTTCTCAAACGATGAATCATTTGCATGCCGTCCCTTGAGGATGTCAGAGGGCAAGCAGCCAAAACGGATGTCGATACCGGAAGAGGCGAGCGACGTGGAAATCGCTTTTTTGCCTCCTATGTCCGGCGTCAGTTCCACAGAAACACGCCTTGACAGCGGCGCAATCAACGTGAGGCTGGGAGATGGGCGAACTGCTGAAGTGTTACGAAATTTGTGCTACGCACTTGCCAGCAAAAAGGATGAAAAGGGAAATGGATCGGATTGGACAAGGCTTGTTTCCCATATGCAGGATCTCTTTAAGGTGAAGCTGGATGCCCCGGAGTATATTCCCGAACGCGGGGAAATCCAGATGACATATAGGGACGAATCCGACATCAAACTTGACCTGACATGCTCAGGACTTGGACTCCAACAAACGCTTCTCCTTTTAGCGTATCTTGCCCTTCATCCAGGAGCGGTCCTCTTGCTAGACGAACCTGACGCTCATCTTGAAATTCTGAGGCAGCGGGAGATATATTTGAAACTCAGAGAATCAGCACGTGAAAGCGGGAGCCAACTCATTGTCGCGAGTCATTCCGAGGAAGTGTTGAACCAAGCCGCAAGCATGGACGATGACTGCGTCGTTGCGTTTCTCGGCAAGCCCCACCGAATTCCCGGAAATAAAACCGCAACTGTAAAAAGTGCACTGAACACGGTACGTTACGATCAATACTACCTTGCGGAGCAGGTTGGATGGGTTCTCTACCTGGAGGATTACTCAGATTTGTGTATTCTACGAGCATTCGCAGAAAAACTGAACCATCCTGCCACAGATGCATTACAGAAATCGTTTTTGTATTCCATAGGAAACCATCCTAACGATGGAAGAAAACACTTTTATGCGCTGGCTGAGGCTAAACCCGATCTGGTCGGATTTTTGTTGGTGGACAGTGACGCTCCTGAACTCCAACCCTTATCTTCACTTACTGAAATGAAATGGCTGCGCCATGAAATTGAAAACTACATTTGTCAGCCAGCGACTCTGGAAGCTTTTGCAAGAGAGGTTGGTGCTCAAATTGCAGGCGGTCCACTGCTGGAGACGGTTTCAGTAGAAGCTGCGGTCCAGGCCATGCGAGAAGCGGTGCGCGACCGTGTCATTCCTGCTGCACTTAGGGATTTGAACGACCCCTGGTGGACAACGGTGAAGGCCAGCGACGAGTTTCTCGATTTGGTTTTTCCGGAATTCTATAGACGGATTGGCCAGTACATGGAAATGAGAAAATCTGACTACTACCTTTTGGTGCCTCATGTACCGGATGCGCTTGTTTCGGACGAAATCAAGCTGGCGCTGGACAGGATTGCAGAGGTTGCACGAAAGGCTCACCCGGCAACCGAATAATTCTTCACTCAGTATTTGTCTCCGTGCGATCTGCGAGAGTTAATTCTCAATATTTCAACTGTCGGAGGGGCTCTGAGAGCAGGGAGGGGAAGTGGGATTGAAGAGCGTTTCGAGCAGGATAAGCCTCTGGGGGTGCGGATTTGCGCTGTTGACGGCGGCCAGCCTGGGCTGGGCCTCGGAAGCGCATACTAATCCGCTGAATCGCGACCCGCTGGTGCGCGAGGCGTATGAGCACTTCTACAACCTGGACTATCCGGGCGCGGTGGAGCGGTTTGAGAGCTTTCATGAGGAGCATCCGGGCGATCCGCAGGCCAGCGCGCTGCTGCTCAACGCCATGATCTTCCAGGAACTCTACCGGCTCGACCTGCTGGACACCACCTTCTACGCCAATGACGGCTTTCTGACCGGGCGGCACGCGACAGAGGAGGATCCCAAGACCCGCGACCGCATCCTGGGGCTGGCCGACGAGGCCATCCACGAGGCTGACTGGCGCATTGCCCGCAACCCCAACGACATCGACGCCCTTTTTGCCCGCGGCTGGGTCCGCAGCCTGAAGTGCACCTATGTCGCCATGGTGCAGAGGGCGTATGGCGCGGGCTTTCGGCTGGCCACCAAGGCCAAAGAGGACGAGGAGCGCGTGCTCGAACTCGATCCGGATTATGTAGACGCCAAGCTGGTGACGGGGGTGTATCAATACGTGGTGGGCGCGCTGCCCTGGCCCTTCAAGCTGCTGATTGGCTTTGCCGGGATCACCGGCTCGAAGAGCGAGGGCCTGAAGATGCTCAACGACGCCGGCAATCGCGGCATCATTACCACCATCGAGTCGCGCACTGTGATTGCCCTGTTCCTGCGCCGCGAGGCGAAGTACAAAGAGGCAATCCAGGTGGTTCGCGGCCTCAAGAGTTTGTATCCCCGCGACTTCCTCTTCTGCCTGGAAGAGGCCAACCTGCGCAGGGATGCCGGCGAGGGCATGGCCGCGGTGGAGTCTTACAGGGAGCTCATTGCAGACAGCCGCAAGCCCGGCTATTTTGCCCAGGCGCAACTGGAACTGGCCTACTTTGGGCTGGGCGACGCTCTGCGCGGCCAGCGCCATTACGGAGAGGCAGCGAAGGCCTTCGAGCAAGCCGCCGAGACCAAGAATGTTGGCGTGGAGCTAAAAATCCGGTCGCTGCTGGCTGCCGGCGAGAGCCACGACATGGACGGAGAGCGCCAACTGGCGGTCAAGGATTATCAGGCCGCTATCGAGGCCGGTCCCAACACTTCTCGCGCCGACACCGCGCGAAAGCACCTGCGCAACCCCTACCAGGGCCTGTGACGTCTGCCGTTTTCTGAAGATGGAACCGCCGCCGCAAGGCCGCCGTATCTTAACTTAGATAGGGAGGGATCGACAATGGCCTACTTTTGCCAACACTGTGGGACCGGGTTGCCCGTGGGCGCGCGGTTCTGTTCCAACTGCGGCGTAGTCGTTCCTGCCGCAACCTGCATTCCCGGCAGGCCGCTGGTCCGCCCTCTTGCGGGCCGCCAGATTGCCGGGGTCTGCATCGGCCTGTCGCAGGCATACGGCTGGGATGTCGCGCTGGTCCGCATCTTCACGGCACTCGGGCTTATCTTCTCCGGCGGGACGGTAGGTGTGGTTTATCTGGCTTGCTGGATTGGCATTCCCGAGGAGCCGCTCCCGCTGCCCTGAGCGTATTCTCTTGCTATGAACGGAACGCACCCATCAGACGGGGCAACGCTGACCTATCGCGACACAGGGGCTGGTTTGCCCGTGGTCTTTCTTCATCCCACGCCGCTCGATGGGGAATACTGGCGTCCGTTGGCCGATAACCTGTCCGGTGTCCGCGCTATCTTTCCCGACCTGCGCGGGCACGGCGGCTCTGAACTGGGAACCCTGCCGGTGGGCGGCTTTGCTCTGGTTCCCGACGCTCCGGTGCTGACTATGGCGCGGCTGGCCGCCGACGTTCTTGCCCTTCTCGATCATTTAGAAGTTCCCGCGGCAGTTTTTGCCGGCTGCTCCATCGGCGGCTCGGTGCTGCTGGAGCTGTGGCGTCAGGCGCCCGAGCGTGTGCGCGGGCTGGCGTTCGTCTGCTCCAAGCCGCAACCGGACGCGGCGGCCAATCTTTCCCGGCGCGCCGCCACCATTGCCCAGGCACGAGCCGGCGGCACAGCGACGCTCTTCGACGGCATGACTCAGACCCTGATCGGGGCAACAGCCCGCGAACGCAGCCCCGAGATCGTGACTCAGTTGCGCGCCCGCATGACGCTGCCCCCGGAAGCCCTGGTGGCAGTACAGGCTGGACTGGCCACGCGGGCAAACTCCGTGCCCACTGTTGCCACGATCAAGGTTCCTATCCTGGCCATTGCCGGCGGCGAAGACCCCGGTGTGACCACTGGCGAGATGGAAGCCTTCCACGCCGCGCCCGGCGGATGCGAGTTCCACATGCTGGCTGATGCCGGTCACTTTGCCGCATACGAACAGCCGCGCAAGGTTGCTGCGTTGCTGGGCGAGTGGCTGCGTCAGTTCAAAGGCTGAGGGCAGGGAAGTTCTCTGTCAAAGCTGGTTTTTCAATCAACCCGGAGCAGCAAGGAAAAGTCAACGTCGTAGCGCGAGGCCGTTGCCATCAGTTCCTCTATCGCATCGACCGGGTGGATGCCGCCCCGGGCCCCGGCTGCCGTGCAGTTCAGCGCCGCCGCGGCGCAGGCAAAGTCGAGCTGCCGCTCCAGTGGCCAGCCCTGGAGCAGCGCATAAATGAATCCGGCGTGGAAGATGTCTCCGGCGCCGGTCGTATCCACCACCGGCACCCGGTAGGCGGAGCGGTGGAGCAGCCGGCTGCCATCCCAGGCCAGCACGCCATCCTCTCCCAGCGTCGCGGCCGTCAGCGCGCAGCCGTAGCGCAACTGCATCGCGCGCAACGCCTTTGCCAGGTCTCTTTCGTTCGTCAGTCGGGAAGGGAAGTCCCGGCTCACGATCAGATAGTCCACGTTTTCGATCAGCCGCTCCACGCCGGGGTACAACTCATCCAGGTCGGCGATGACGGGGATTCGGGCAGCGCGCGCCCAGCCGGCCGCCAGCGTGGCAGCGGCGGTATCGTAACCATCCACGTGCAGCGCGCGCGCATTCTCAATCCATGCGCGCTCCAGGTCCTCGGGCTGCAACACCAGCCGCTCGTCGCGTCTGCACAGCACAGTCCGTTCACCCCCGCCGTCCACGATGATCAGCGACTGCTGGCTGGCGGCTCCCTTTACCGTAACCAGTCGTGCCTCCACCCCCGCCTGGGCAAATGCCTCGCGGTGCAGCCGGGCCGCGTCGTCGTCGCCCAGCTTGCCCACATAACGGGTGCTCATTCCCCAGCACTGGCAGGCAATGACGGTGGTCGCCGTCTGCCCACCGGGCATCACGGTTGCGCCACGAAACTCAACCTTGGAGCCGCGCGCCGGGTAATCAGAAAGGGGAATCAGCGTGTCGGTGGCGTTCAATCCAACGCCCACCAGGTCAACCGTCGGCGGCTCCGTCATACTGACATTGTAACGGGAGCCGAAACGTTTTCACTGACGCAGAAGGCTGGCGCCAGTGCTGCAAACTTGCATTGAAAACTCTTCCTGGCTCAAACGCCTCTCGGATATGTTGTAGGCTCAAGAGAGGGAATCTTCTCGGAAAGTCATCTTGACCCAGCCTTCGCCTTCATCGCCGCGCCCGTTTCACCATCCGCAGCAGGGCAGCGCCCTGCACTGCGGCAAGGTCTCGCTGGAATCGCTGGCCAAGCGCCACGGGACACCACTTTATGTTTACTCCGCCGACCAAATTGTCGAGCGGCTGGGGTTGTTTCAGCAGGCGCTGGCGGGCCGGGAGCATCTGGTCTGTTACTCGGTCAAGGCCAACTCCGCGCTGGCCATTCTGAAGCTGCTGGCGGAGCATGGCGCGGGCTTCGACATTGTCTCCGGCGGGGAGCTGGAGAGGGTGCTGGCGGCAGCGCCCGAGGCCGCGGGCAGGGTGGTCTACTCCGGCGTGGGCAAGACGGCAGCCGAGATCGACCTTGCGCTCAAGGCTGACATTCTCGAATTTCACGCTGAGAGCGAGGCGGAGCTGGAGCTGCTCGCTAGCCGCGCCGCCAGGCTCCGTCGCAAGGCGCGTTTCGCCCTGCGCGTCAATCCCGACGTATTCGCCGAGACTCACCCCTACATCTCCACCGGATTGCGCGAACACAAGTTCGGCGTCGACATCCGGCAGGCGCTGAAGATTTACAAGAACGCAACCGGCAACCGCTGGCTTGAGCCGCACGGCGTCAGCTTCCACATTGGCTCGCAGATTTGCTCCGCAGAGCCGTTTGGAGCGGCCATGGAGCGGGTGAACAAGCTGCTGCGCCAATTGCGGCGCGAGGGCATTATCCTACTGGCTGTCGATGCGGGAGGCGGACTGGGGATTGACTACCACGGCGGCAAATTCGATGCTACCGCCAGGGTGCGCGCGTACGCCTCGGCCTTAGAGCAGGCTCTAGAAGGCTTCGAAGGAAGGCTGCTCCTGGAGCCGGGCCGCTTTATCGTCGCCCAGGCAGGAGCCCTCGTCACGCGCGTCCTTCAGGTCAAGCGCAGCGGCAAAAAGACCTTTGTGATTACCGACGCCGCCATGAACGACCTCATCCGTCCCACGCTCTACCAGGCCTATCATGAGATCGTGTCGGTCAGGCCGAGAGCAGGGAAGCCGCGCATCGTGGATGTAGTTGGACCGATCTGCGAGACGGGTGACTTTTTTGCACACAACCGCCAGCTCGCGCCGGTCGAGCCGGGTGACCTGCTGGCAATTCTTGACACAGGAGCCTACGCAATGGCGGAAAGCTCGAACTACAACACCCGTCTTCGAGCTGCTGAGGTGCTGGTGGAAGGCGCGAAGGCAAGGCTGATTCGCCGCCGGGAGACGATGGCCGACCTGCTTGGGCCGGAGATTTTCTGATGCTGGCGAGGACTTGGAACAAAATGAAGGACTTATACCGATCAGCAATGTCTGATAACGTATATTCTGTATAGTAAAGGCTAAGCAACAAGATGGGTCCATTAGACGGCCTTCAGAAGCATGAGTGTGATGTCATCGTGTTGTGGCGTGTTCCCTACAAAGCGTTCGATATCCGCCAGAATGGTGTTCAACAGCACCGGCGGCGTCGCATTCTGATTCGCGTATAGAAGTACCATAAACCGCACTTCCCCATACTCTTCCTGGCGGATATTTTCCGCCTCGGTGACTCCATCGGTATAGATGACGAGCCAATCGCCAGATTGAAGCGTTGTACTTCCCGATTCGTACGGGGTGTTTTCCTGAATTCCGAGCGGTATACCGCCCGCAGTCAAGCGTTCAATGGCTCCTGACTGACGGCGCAATATGGGCTGGTCGTGTCCGGCGTTGACGTAAATCAGGTCGCGTGTTGCCGGATTGTATTCGGCGATGAATGTGGTGGTGAACCGTCGTCCATTCTCGCTGTTGCCGCATGCGTAGTTATTCATGCGGCCGGCTAGATCGGTTAACGAACTAGAGATGCCAGCGAGGGTTTTGAGGCTGGCCTGGTAAGTGGCCATCAACATAGCTGCTGGTATGCTCTTTCCGGCTACATCGGCGATGGCGATCAAATACGTGCCGCCGGGCGAAGGCGAGGCTGGACGAGGAAAAACGTCGTAGTAGTCACCTGCCACGGTATTGGCGGGACGAGTGGCAAAGGCGATCTCCAGGCCAGGTACCTGTGGTGGGCCTGGCGGCAATAGCCAGGCCTGGATCTCCTTGGCAATCTGCAGATCGCGCTTCATGACCACGCGGTCAGAGATTTCCAGCACCAGCAGCAAGAACAGCAAAACGCAGCCCCAAAAGATGCCATTGGTCGAGAAACCGGTTAAATGCATGTAGGGGAAAAAGAGAATTAGCGCAATCAATAAGATGACGCGGCGCGCAGGAGAGAGCTTATCAACGATGGCCCATAAAAACAGCTTAATTATCCGGAATAAATGTCGTACCCTTCCTGTTCCGGGCATGCGGCGGGAATCAATTTCCTGCGAGTATAGCCGGTAGCTGATGCGGGCATCAGTGTGGAACTGGTTCCATAGCTGGCCGAGCGCCATGCCATCGGTAATGCGCCGCCAGAATCTCTTTAAGCCTTTCAACATGGGATGGACCTGAGCATAGAATGACTTCCCTGCCGTTGGCTATGCTCTAGTGTATCGGCCAAGTCCAGGAAGTGCACTGATTACATTTTGTAGCGCCCCAGATCCTCGTCGTTCAGCCCTTCGAGCCAGCCGCGCAACTGCTCGGCTGTTGGGCCTTCGGCCTGACCCGAGGTATTCAACTTGGCCTGCTGCATCACCTCTTCCGTGACGTAGATCGGGCAATCCGCGCGTAATGCCAAAGCGAGAGCGTCCGACGGCCGGGCGTCGAGAACCAATGGATCATCGCCCTGCCGAAGCCACAGTGTCGCGAAGAATGTGTCATCCTTAAGTTCTGAAATTACAACACGTTCCAGCCGAGCATTCAAGTTGCGGATGAGGTTCCGGGCGAGGTCGTGGGTCATCGGGCGCGGCGCGGCCACCTTTTCGATCTCCAGAGCGATAGCATTGGCCTCGAAGATGCCGACCCAGATGGGCATGACTGTCTCGGAAGTGATGTCCTTGAGCACAACGATGGGCATGCTGGTAGACGGGTCCATCATCAGCCCGCGTATCCGTACCTCGATATCCATGGCTTCCCTTTCCAGCGCACGTTGCAATTTTAGACTGCTTCCCCCACCAGACTGTTGGGATGCGTCGCGGTTATTTTCACCTGGAGGTAGCTTCCGGGAGCCGGTGCGATCGGTTGGGAGCAGGTGAAGTTCACCGGTATGTTCTGGCTGCTACGTCCGATAACCTGCCCTCGTGCCGGGTTGGCCCCTTCAACCATTACCTCCATTGTTTGCCCCAAGTGCCTGGCATAATTGACTCTTTGAATCTCCCGCTGACGGTCAAGCACTACTTGAAGCCGGGTTGCTTTCTCGGCCTCCGGGATGGAATCGATGAGGTGCAAGGCCGGAGTGTTGGGCCGCCCCGAGTACTTGAAGCCGAAGACGCAATCGTACTCCACCTCGGCCAGAAGGTCCATGGTCCGGGTAAAGTCATCCGCGGTTTCGCCGGGAAAGCCGACGATGATGTCAGTCGAAATCGAGATGGGCCGTCGCGCGGCCTTGATCCAACCGATGCGCTCCAGGTAGCTCTCGCGGGTATACTCGCGGTTCATCGTCTTGAGGATGCGTGAGGAACCCGACTGAACCGGCAGGTGGACATGGTCGCAGAGCGTGGGCACGGCGTCGATGGCTTCGACGATCTCGCGGGAGAAGTCGCGCGGATGGCTGGTGGTGAAGCGCACCCGCCGGATGCCGCTCACCTGGCCAACCGCGGCCAGCAGTTCCGCGAAGCTCCGCTTCCCTTCCGGATCGCGGTAGCTGTTCACATTCTGGCCGAGGAGCTGAATCTCAGTGTAGCCCTGATCGGCGACACGGCGGGCCTCGGCCAGCACGGAGACCGAAGCGCGGCTGCGCTCTTTGCCCCTGGTATACGGCACCACGCAGTAGGCGCAGAACTTGTCGCAACCCTCGACGATGGTGATGTAGGCGCGATAAGGATTCTGGCGGGCGGTGAACTCGGTCTCGAAGGTCTCATCGGTCTGGCGGTCGTCGAGGCCAGTGATGCGCGTCTCGCCGGCTTCCAGGCGCGCCAGCATCTCAGGCAGCTTGCGATACGAGGCCGAGCCCGAAACCAGCGAGACATATGGCGCCCGCTCGAAGATCTTTTCACCCTCCTGCTGCGCCACGCAGCCCAGCACGCCGAAGCGCTTGCCGGCTCTGTCCTGGCGCTTGTATTCGTTTAGGCGGTGAAAGACCTTCTGCTCGGCTTTGTCACGGATGGAGCAGGTGTTGTAGAAAATCAGGCCGGCATCTTCCTCTGACTGGACTTGCCGGTAGCCCTCGTGCAGCAACGTGCCGATGACCTTCTCCGAGTCATGGGCATTCATCTGGCATCCGAAGGTCTCTATATAAAATGTTTTGTCGGTTGCCATAGCAACCTTGAGTATACCGCGATGGGCGAAATTCGAGCGATTCCCTGCCCCACTGCGCCATTTGCGGCTCTATCCGGCTTCGCTTTCTTCTTGATCCAAATCTCCACGCGCCGGTTCCTCTCTCGGCCTTCGCTGGTGTCGTTGGTGGCGACGGGCAGCTCTGAGCCATAGCCACGCACCACCGCGAGCTTGATACCCCGCCGGCTTAACTGGCTCTCAACGATCTTGGCCTGGCTCAATGACATCGCTTGACTCTCTTCCGGAGTGCCTTCATTGTCTGCAAACCCAAAGAGCAGAATCCGATCTCCCACGCCTTCCTCGTCCGCGATCAGAGAGGTGATCCGGTCCAGATCCGCTTGAGCCTTGCTGTCCTGTACCGATTTTCCGGCCTGAAAGCGAAAATCCACTGATAGGCGTTCAGCGCCCTCCGTCAGCAGCTTGTACTCCTCCGGAGCTGTACTGGATACGGTTTGTGCCGCATGCTGAAGATTCTGGGAGACGAATCCGTTGGCGGCAACCACCTCCTGTCCTTTCTTGGAGAGAGCAAATTCAACAAACCTTTGCAGGTATTTGTTCCGCGCGATTGCTGGCGTATAGAGATAAAGCCGCCTCGAGAGCGGATAGTCTTCCGTAGCAACAGTTAGCCGGGTCGGCTTGAGCGCCGCTGTTCCCTTCTCAGATACGGCAATAGATTTCGCATTATGGACGTAAGGAAGACTGATGAAACCGATACCGTTCGGATCGTCGGAGACTGCATCGGAGAGCGCATTGCTATCCTCGAAACGGCGGGCTGTTGATGCCAAGGGTTTTCCAGCCAGCACCATGCTCTTGAACGCATCGAAGACCCCCGACTGATCATCTCTTGCGTATATTTTGATCAAACCGTGGAAGGACCCGACCTGAGACCAATCGGTAATGTCCCCGGTGAAGATTCGCCGGATCTCATCTTTGCGAAGCTCGCTGATTCGGTTGGAAGGGTTAACGATCACCGCGATGCCGTCAAGCCCTAAAATGTGCTCGCTGGCGGCTGATGTCATATTGCCCAACGTCGCCAGTTTGACTACCTCGTCCGGATTGATTCTCCGTGAAATCATCCCGATGTCGCAGGTTTCTTCGGCCAGGGAGGTAAACGCGCTTGCGGAGCCATGGGCAGCGATCTCGATCGAGGAGGGCTCTGTATTACCGGGCAAAACGCCCACAGCGATCTTCTCCTCCGGGTTTGCTCCAGAAATAATTTGAAGATTTGTCGCACCCTGAGCTTGAAGAAAAGCCTCGGCCAACTCGGGCCCCAGGCGTTCTCCGAAAATGTCAGAACCAGTTACACGAAGGATTGCGTTCTGATGAAGGATCTCTATTTCTGCGGCATTGGTTTCTTGTGGTGCCTTGATCCAGTCTTTTCCTTCAGCAACTCCTATAAGGAAAGCGATAAGGACTAAAGCCAGGATCAGATCGGAGAAGATCGAGTTCACGTTCCTGTGCGACACAGTTCTGGCATTGCCGAATGCCATATCTCTGACCTCACTGAGCGCCCTATCGCAAAGTGGACAACAGGCCCCGACATTCTTATCGAGAGAAAAGTCTTCATGATTGTCAGCGAGTACACATTTGCCGTAATTTGTGCAGATTTTCTGAATCATTGTCTTACTCCTTTCAGCTTGCGGAGAAAGATAAAAACTCATGCCAATTGACAATACCAAAAATTTACTCGTTTATGATTACTGTAGTGTACAATTTTGAACAAAAAGCGTTACTATGGTAATAATTTTCGCAGGGTGATGTAAATCACAATAATTCTTCATAACGACTATCGTATGGAGATGAGAGTTCAGCGCAGCCTGGTATGAAGGCGGCAATCAGCGCCGCCATCTGCTCATTCGTAAATAATCTCCGAGACATTTTTAGCTTCAATGCGCCGGTTGTTCCCCGACTCGTTACTTCTTGATCCAAATCTCCACGCGCCGATTCCTCGCTTGTCCCTCGCTGCTCTCGTCGGAGGCGACGGGCAGACCCGAACCATAACCACGGACAATCGCCGGTTTCATGCCTCTCTGGATAAATTGGCTTTCAACCGACTTGGCCCGACTCAGCGAAAGAGCCTGGTTGCTCGCGAGCGAGCCGATGCTGTCCGAGAATCCGAAGAGCATGATCTTGTCTCCTGGAACCTTCAGGTCCGCAACCAGCGAGACGACCCGATCCAGATCGACCTTTGCCTTGTTGTCCAAATCCGTTTGTCCAGACGCAAACCGGAAATCGAGAGAAAGGCGATTTGCCTCCCTGGTCAGCCACTTATACTCCGCCGGAGCTTCCGCGGGGACCGTCTGCGCTACCTGTGCCACATTCTGGGCAACAAAACCTGTGGCGCCAACCACGTCCTGCCCCTTCTTGGAGAGAGCGAATTCGACAAACTGGCGGGTGTATTTGTTGCTCGGATTGGCAGGCGTATAAAGGTAGAGCCTTCTTGACAGAAGATAGTCTTCCGTGCCCACGGTGAGCCGGGTGGGCAACAGTGCCAGCGTCCCCTTCTCCGAGACGGCGATGGGTTTGGCGCTTTGGATGTAAGGAAGGCCGATGAATCCGATGCCGTAGGGATCGGCGGCAACCGCATCGGAGAGCGCCTTGCTGTCCTCGATCCTCTGCGCTCCCGTAGCCAGCGGCTTGCCCCCAAGCACCAGGCTTTTGAAGGTGTCGTAGGTGCCCGAGTTATCATTTCTCGCGTAGATTTTGATCGCTCCTCTAAATGCGCCGACCTGCGACCAGTCGGTAATCTCCCCGGTGAAGATGCGCATGATCTTGTCTCTATCAAAATGATCGGCGGGGTTGGCGGCGCTGACAATGACTGCGATGCCGTCAAGCCCCAGGATGTGCTCGTTTGCAACCGAGGACATATCTCCCAGCGACGTTAGCTTGGCCGCTTCATCGGGCTTGATTTTGCGCGAAGCCATGCCAATATCGCAACTGTTCTCGGCCAGAGCGGTAAACGCGGTTGCTGAACCATGCGCCGCAATGGTAATCGAGGAAGGCGTACTGTCTCCGGGCAGCACGCCCTTAACGATCTTCTCCAGCGGATTGACTCCTGGGAGAATGCGAACATCTGTCGCTCCCTGATTCTTCAGGAACGCCTCGGCCAACGCCGGCCCAAGCGTGTCTCCGATGGTGTTCGAACCAGCCAGGCGAAGAATCGGCTTCGGCGCTGTCTTCGCCATTGCGGCGCTCGCACTGTGCTCCCAGTTCCACCATGCCGCAAACCCAGCAAGAATAAGGATCGAAACCGCTATAGCACCGATAAGCGTTGCCGGCGACTTCTTGCGGGGTGTAGCTGGAGCCTCTTTGGGGGCAACGGCGCTTTCATCCATCAGAGGTTCAGCGCACTCAGGACAAACAAAAGGGGCTCCCTGAGGAATCGGGATAGGATGCTTTTGTTTTGCATCCTTACATTTCCTGAAGTTAGAACACCTTCCCCAACGGACAGTCATACTGACTCACCTTTCTCCTTTTTTGCCGTAACGCTCTCTGAGCGTGCATGTGACTAACTCAGAGCAAATTGTTGCTCTTCATCCGGTCTCCGGGCGCAGATTCGCTACTCTCGTGACTATGTCGAGAAAGAGACGCGGCTACAGGACACCGGGTTGTTATCCAAAATTATCGAGGAAAGGTAACGGAAGTCATTAACGCGGCGTGAAAAAAATATAACGCGGGAAGGTAAAGAAATCAGCGCAGCCCGGTATGAAGGTAGGCGAGCAGCGCCGCCATCTGCTCGTCGGTGAAGCGGCCGGCAAAACCGGGCATCATTCCCTTCCCTGCCAACACATTCTGCCGCACGCCGGAGTCGGTTGCGGGAATGCCGCTGGGGAGGGTCTTGTGGGCGAAGACGCCATGCAGATCAGGCGGGACTTTCTTGAGGGCCAGGTCGTTGTCTTCGTGGCAGTGTGCGCAGCGGGCCTGGTAAAGGTGCTTCCCTTCCGCCTCCTGCGGGGTGAGCGAGGGCGCAACGTGGCAGCCAGCCAATGCAATGCCGAGGCTGGCCGCCAACCCAATACAAACAGAAGCCCAGCCCACATTTCGGCCGACCATCCAGGCCACGCTCCCTTACGCCTTCTGAGCGAACTGCCCGCTTACGTAGTCCCAGTTGACCACCTGGAAGAAGGCCTTCACGTACTCAGGGCGCCGGTTCTGGTACTTCAGGTAGTAGGCGTGTTCCCAAACATCTACCGTCAGCACTGGCTTGTGGCCCAGGGTGAGCGGGCTATCCTGGTTAGGAGTGGTTTCGATGGCGACAGTTCCGTCGGGCAGTTTGACCAGCCAGGCCCAGCCGCTGCCGAAGACGCCCAGCGCCGCGGCGGTCAGCTTGTCCTGAAAACCGGAGAGCGATCCGAACCTGGCATCGATGGCCTTGGCCAGTTCGCCAGTTGGCGCAGCAGGGCCTTTGCCTAGCGTCGGCCACCAGAAGGAGTGGTTGGCGTGGCCTCCGCCCTGATTGCGCACGGCAGTGCGGGCGGATTCCGGCCAGGCGCTCAGGTTGGCCACCAGCTCGTCCACAGACTTGCCTGCCAGCTCGGGATGCGCGGCCACGGCGGCGTTCAGGTTGTTCACGTAGGTCTGATGGTGCTTGTCGTGGTGCAGGTGCATGGTCGCGGCGTCAAAGTACGGCTCCAGCGCGTCGTAGGCGTATGGCAACGGCGGCAGGGTGAACGGGCCAGTGGGCGCTGCGGGCGGGGCTGCGGCAGCGGCTTGGCCGGCGGGAAGTGCCTGACTACTCAGAGCTTCAGTCAACAGCAGCGCGCTTGCCACGCCGCCCAGGTGCTTGATTGCGGTTCTGCGGTTCATGATGGGAAAACCTCCACCTGGTTCGATGCGCCTGGATCGAGAAAGTCTGCTTGAAAATTAGGAGATTCCCTTCCCGCGTATGAAATTTGCCGTCTCCGTTATGCTGGAGCCATGGATTTGTCTACAGAAAATTCCGAGAAACTGACCCCGATGGCGCACACGGCTCAGAACCGCTGCTTTGGCTGCGGTCAGGCCAATGAGACCGGCTTGCGCCTTGAGTTCTTTCTTGCCGACGATGGGAGCGTTGTTTGCCCGACGACGATTCCGAAAAAATTCGAAGGTCCGCCTGACTTTGTGCATGGCGGCATCATTGCCACGCTGCTGGATGAGGTCATGGGCAAGTCGGTTCGCGCCCTCGGACTGACGTGCTTAACCAGCCAGTTGGAGATTGTCTACCATTCTCCTGTCCACTCCGGAACGCCGATTCGCCTGGAAGGCCGCCGGGTGCGCAGCGAGGGACGAAAACACTGGACCGAAGCCAGAATTCTCAATGTAAAAGGCCGCGTACTGGCTGTAGGAAAGGGGCTGTTCGTCGAAGTGCGCAGAGACCACAGGACTTAAATCATTCGCCCGGCTAATGTTGTTTGACGCAAGAATTTGGATTTGCCTTTGAAGGATCGGGGCGGCCCGAAAGCCGCCCCGCGACGGGCTTAGTGAATCATGTTGATGGTTTACGGGGTGTAGTGTCGAAGGTGGTCGCCGACTTGGCTTTGGCTGCGGTCAGCCTGGCCTCGCTGACGGCAGGTCCAGGTAACGGGCAATCTGGTCGCTGAGCTGGCTCTCAATCTGCGTCCCCATTCCGTCCTCCCTCAGTTGATGGTCAACCCGAAGTCGATCTCCCGCGCGGTCATGACGGCCTCCTCGCCGGCCAGAATGGCGCCCCGCTCCAGCACGTGCTCAAGTTCGCGGACATTGCCCGGCCAGTCGTGGGCGGTGAGCTTGGCCAGCGCCCCCTGGTCAACCCGCTTGACCGGGGCCTCGCGGCCCATGCGCGCCAAAAAGTGATTGACCAGCAGCGGCAGATCTTCGGTGTGCTCGGCCAGCGATGGGGTGCGGATGAGGAAGACGGCCAGCCGATAGTAGAGATCGGCGCGGAAGCCGCCGTTCTGGGTTAGCTGAGCCAGCGGCTGGTGCGTGGAAGCCACGATGCGCACGTCCACCCTCAAGGTTTCGTTATCGCCCACCCGTTGCAGTTCCCCGCACTCCACAAAGCGCAGCAGCTTGGATTGCAGGGCCAGCGGCATCTCCCCGATCTCGTCCAGAAACAATGTGCCTCCGTCGGCGGCCTCAATCCGCCCCACGCGTCCCTGCACCGCGCCGGTGAAAGCCCCGCGGGTGTGGCCGAAGAGCTCGGCTTCAAGAAGAGCTTCGGGAATCGCCGCGCAGTTGATGGCGACAAACGGCTTGCGGCTGCGGGTCGAGAGGCGATGCAGAGCCTCGGCCACCAGCTCCTTGCCCGAGCCGGTCGGTCCTTCGATCAGCACCGGGGTCGAACGCTGGGCCACCAAACGGATGCGGCGGCTGACTTCAAGCATGCAGGGAGCGTAGCCAATCATCTCCGGCAGCCGCTCACTGGAAGCATGCTCGGCGCCGATCGCGGGCAGATTCGCTCCGGCCGGGATGGTGTGAGGAAGGCTGAGAAGGGGATACAACTCGTCAGGCGAGGCGCTTTGCGGCGGAAAAACTGCCTGAGCCGCGGCAGGAAGAGCCGGAACCGGCCAGGGACTAGCATGCAGGGCGTCGGGCAGCTGGTTCGGCTTGTCCAGCTTGTCGAGCACGGGCGCCGCATTCCAGATCGCCGTGTCATTGTCCTGCGAACGGCGCAGGGCATAGAGCAGCTCCTGGCGGTAGGGTCCGCGCGGGCTCTCCTGCGCGATGGAACCGCTGGCTGTCACCAGGTCTACTTCGGGGTATAAAGAGCGGAAGTCCTTGAGAAACTCGGCCAGGTCGAGATCGGGCAGCCATGAATCGACGATGACAGCCTCTGGCGGGGCCGCTTCCGCCTCCGCCCACGCCTGGGCGCCGCCTTCGGCCTCCCGCACCTGCCAGCGCAGGCCGGTGAGAGTCTCGGAGAGCCTTTGGCGAAAGTTGCGATCCGCGCTGGCTACCAGCGCCGTTCGCGGGCGGATGCGGCTGGCGAGGGGAAGTGAGGAAACGGGAACGGTTACCATGAAGATTCTCCTGAACGTCAATCGAGCTGGTTGAATCCAAAAAGCTGGTGCGCTCGAAAAAACCTAAGCGGCCGCCACCGGGACAACCACCCCCGGCAGAAGCGTGGGCAAGGAAAGCACAGGCAGGGCGAAAAGCGCAAGATCGGTCTCCGGCGGCACCATGTAACCCTGGCCGCGCACCGTGCGGATCAGTTGTCCGGGGGGCGGGTCCTTGAGCTTGCGGCGCAGGTAGTTGACGTAGACATCTACGATGTTGGTGGTCTGCGTTGGCTCCAGGTTCCAGACCGAATCCAGCAGTTCCACCCGAGTGACGCACTGGCCGCGATTGAGCATCAGGTGTTCGAGCAGGGCGAACTCCTTGTTGGTGAGGATGATCGACAGGCCGGCGCGGCGGGCGGTGTGGTTCAGCCGGTCCAGTTCGAGGTCGCCGGCGCGCAACAACAGGCGCACCTCACGCTTGCGGCGCAGCAGCGCCCGGCATCGAGCCCGCAGTTCGTGCAGGCTGAAGGGCTTGATCATCAGGTCGTCGGCTCCGCAGTCTAGGCAGCGGACGCGCGTGTCCACCTCCTGGCGGGCGGTCAGCACCAGCACCGGCAGGTCCGCGTCCATCAAACGAACCTCTTCCAGCACCTGCTCGCCGTCCTTGACCGGCATATTCAAATCAAGAATGGTCAGGTCGGGCATCTCCTGGCGAAAGGCCTCCACCGCGGCGGCTCCATCGTACGCCAAGTGGACGCGGTGCCCATCGGCCTCTAAGCCGCGACTCAGAAACAATCCCAGCGCCTTGTCGTCTTCGGCAATCAATAACCTCATAGCAACCTTTCTCTTTGAGCGGCGCCCTTAGCCCGCTGCACCGTTCTGCTCCACTTTCTTAGCCGACCAGCTTAGCGTGCGCTAACGGACGGCTTCTTATTACCATCCCGCGTGGGGAGAAGGAACTCAAGTGTTAGAAGAACAAAAGAGTGCAGGTCGATTCCTGAAACAGCACAGTGCAGGGTGTGTCCCGAAATGGCGAGAGTGCCGCGAACGGCTGGGTACGCAGGCTGCGCACCTCTCCTGCCTGCTCTGTCTAAGGCTAGAAAGACATTCCCAATCCGCGGCCGTGCTATCCCGCACGTTTGCTCTTGTTTGCCTGCGATGCGGCTTTATCTCAATACATCTCGGCGCCGGCGCGCTCGATCAGCTCCTTCATCGTCTCGCCAGTAAGCCGTTCCGCAAGGCCGATGGAGGCGTCCACTTGCAGCTTCCGGGTCGCGGAGATTGCCTGAACAAGAAGAAGCTACGCATGGGAAAGCTCAAAGGCACGCGCGGGTGCTCCCGCGCTATCGTGGGGAGGGAGCCACGCTGTGTGGTTCGACACTGGAGAGATGAGAATGACGGAAGAAGAGAAGCAATCCAAGCAGGGCTACCTTGCGAACTGCAAAAAAGAGGCGGAAAAAGCATACGACGGCATGTACGAGGCGCACTCTTTCCGCGACGCAAACGACTGCTACCGCGAGGCCAAGGAGTATATCTACGCGGCCATCGGGCACGCCGAGGATCTCGGTTTGCCGGAGGAGGCGGAGGCGCTGCGCAAGCGCCTGGAGCACGTGAAAGCGGTCTTCAGAAGCCAGTTTGCGCAGTGACCGAAAAATAGACGAAAAAAAGAGTTGACACAGTTCGCTTTTTATTCGCTATAATGCACGCATGGCTGTTACTCGAAGGCAAAAAGAGATTCTCGACTTCCTGGAGTCGTTTGTAGCGCGCAATGGCTACTCCCCGTCGTTTGAGGAGATAGCGCGCGGCATGGCGCTGAAGAGCCTGGCAACCGTGCATAAGCACATCACCAACCTCGAAAAGAAGGGGCTGCTGGACCGCGTGCATAACCGCAGCCGCTCCATCGACGTGTTGCCGCCGGGGACGCGGAGCCGCACCAGCGACCGGCTGCCGCTTGCCGGGCGCATCGCCGCCGGCTTCCCCGTCGAAGCGATGGAGACCGAGGAGAGCATCTCGCTGCACGACGTGGTGGGCAACCGCGACGTCTTCGCTCTCGAGGTGCGCGGAGACTCGATGCGCGACGAACACATCATCAGCGGAGATTACGTGCTGGTGGAGCGCACGCGCACGGCGCGCCAGGGCGAGATCGTGGTGGCGCTGGTGCGTGGCGCAGAGACCACGCTGAAGCGCTTTTTCACCGAGGGGAATCGGGTGCGGCTGCAACCCGCCAACATGGAGATGGACCCCATTTATGTCCCCGCCGCGCAGGTTGCCATTCAGGGCCGCGTGCTGGGCGTGCTGCGCAAGTACCGGCAATAAACTGAACCCATTCACGCAAAAAAGCCCGGCGCACTCGCCGGGCCTTTTCACACTGTCTATCGTCAGACGCAACGGGGTGCCGTTACGCTAGCAGACTCTGAATTTTCTCGTCAATCACATCCTGAGGAACAAAGCCGACGATCTGATCGGCCACTTTGCCGCCTTTGAAAAAGAGTAGGGCCGGAATGCCGCGAATGCCGTAGCGTGACGGAGTTGCGCCGTTTTCGTCCACATTCACCTTGGCCACCTTCAGCTTGCCGGCATAGGTTGTTGCCATGCCCTCTACAATCGGCGCGATGGCCTTGCAGGGACCGCACCATGTGGCCCAGAAGTCCACCAGAACCGGCTGCTCGCTCTGGAGCACCTCCCGGTCGAATGTTGCATCGCTTACTTCCAGAATTCCCAATCCAGCCATGATTCTCCTTGCGACTACCTCTGCCTCCAGTGTAGCGGCAACCAGTCCTTCATGGGATGCGGCAGCGGGCGGCAAAGTCGCAAACTGCTTGTTGATGGTCACGAGAAAGCGAAGCCAACAGAGTTGGGAAGGGCTAAGGCTCACTTTTGATTGCCGTCAAAAAAGAGATGATTCACATGAAGAGCAATTAAAAGCGCCCGGGTCCTAAGAAGGACCACGGGCGCTAGAGCAGCCCTCCCCCAGAACTGCCCACGTTGCGAATTTAGGAGTTTCAGGTGCGAATTGCAAGCAATCTTGAGTAACAACTAAGTAACATATTAGTATAGGTTTATCGAACAAAAAGTAACACTACCACCGGAAAATGTACAAAAAAATACTGTATCCGCGCGTTCTGAAGGAAATATGCGAACTTTCGAGGTCATCGGTCTCAAACCGGGCACGCCGCCTCAAAGGACCGGCTGGCTCCGGCCGGCTCAAACCGGCAGAGCTTGAGTTCCGGCTGCGCAATTCCTTCCAGCGCCCGGCGAATGGCGGCCTTAGCCTCCGGCACGGACTCCTCATTGCGGACGACGGCCAGAACCGAGGGTCCGGCGCCGCTCAGAGCAGCGCCCAGAATGCCGTTCTCGCCGGCCAGCGGCAGCAGGCGAGGCAGCAAGGGGCAGAGGGGCGCGCGGTAGGGCTGGTGAATGCGGTCCCGCATGGCCATGCGCAGCAGATCGCCTCGCGCCTGTGCAAAGGCCATCCCCAGCAGCGCCACGGACTGAATGTTGGCCACCGCGTCGGCGCGGGAGTACGTTGCGGGCAGCGCGGCGCGGGCTTCGCTGGTGGCCAAAGGCTCGGCGGGCAGAACCAAGATGGCCCGCCACTCGGACGGCGGCGCTCCGCGGGCCACATGGACTCGCCTGCCCTCGCCAGCCACCGCCACAAATCCGCCCAGCCAGCAGGCCGCGGCGTTGTCCGGATGGCCTTCCAGCGCCACCGCCTCCTCCAGAATCCGCTCTGAACTCCAGCCCAACCGGCCAAAAAGGACCGCCAGACTGATGGCCGCCAACCGTCCGGCAGCCGACGAGCCGCAGCCCATCCCCAGCGGAATCTCGTTGGCCATCTGAATCGCCAGAGGAATCACCGGAAGTCCGTTGCTCTCGAGCAGGTTCTTGTAAACCTCCAGAATGAGATTGTCCTCAAGCCGGGAACACTGCTCCCGGTCGCGGCCGGTCGCGGCAATTGAAAACTCCGCGGCGGGCTCAGCCTCAATCTCCAAAAAAAAATCGAGGGCCACGGCCGCCGCATCAAAGCCGGGGCCGAGATTGGCTGAGGTGGCCGGCAGGCGCAGCCGAACCGTTGCAGGGCTTGCGGATTTCGCGCTCAATCCCCCGCTCATCGGGCGCTTCCCTTCAGCGCGGCCAATACCGCGGCCGGCGTGGCCTCCACGGCCACCGCGTCACGCCGCAGACTGGCGATCTCCGCTTCCCTGCCCGCGGTCTCTTCTTCCTTCAGCAGCGTTCCGCGATGAAAGTTGATGGTGTAGTCGGCGTCCTTGAGCGAGTGTCCGGTCAGCATCAGAACCACCGTCTCGCGGGAGGCAACCTTGCCCTCGGCGCGCAGCTTCTTCAGCCCCGCCAGCGTGACCGCAGAGGCCGGCTCGCAGCCCAGGCCCTCGGCGCCGATCTCCGCTTTGGCGATGGCGATCTCGGCTTCGGTCACGTCCAGGCACCAGCCGCCCGTCTCCTGAATGGCGCGCGCGGCCTTGCGCCACGAGGCCGGATTGCCGATGCGAATGGCCGTGGCGCGGGTGTCGGCCTCCACCGGCTCCAGCGATGCGCCTTGATGCTCTCTGAAGCTGCGCACCAGCGGATTGGCCCCCGCAGCCTGGATGACAGAAATTTTCGGCATCCGCGCCACCAGCCCCAGCTCGTACATCTCGCGAAAGCCTTTGCCCAGCGCCGAACTGTTGCCCAGGTTGCCGCCAGGCACAATCATGTGGTCGGGAACACTCCAGTCAAAGGCCTCGGCAATTTCGAAGGCCGGCGTCTTTTGCCCCTCCAGCCGGTAAGGGTTCACAGAGTTGAGCAGATAGATGGGCGCTTCCTTCACAATCCGCGACAGCAGGCGCAGGCAGCCGTCGAAATCGGCCTTCAACTGGCAGGTCACCGCGCCGTAGTCCATGGCCTGCGACAGCTTGCCCCAGGCGATCTTGCCTTCGGGAATCAGCACCAGGCTCTTGAGGCCGGCCCGCGCGGCATAAGCGGCCATAGAGGCCGAAGTATTCCCTGTAGACGCGCAGGCCACCCATTCAAAGCCGCGTTCCTTGGCCACGCTCATCGCCGCGGTCATGCCCGTGTCTTTGAAAGAGCCGGTGGGGTTCATCCCCTGGTGCTTGGCAAAGAGCAGGTCAATTCTCAGAGCCATGGCCGCGCGCGTCATGTGGTACAGGGGCGTGTTGCCCTCGCGCAGGCTCACCGCGTTGTCAAAACTTTCCAGAATGGGCAGCAGCTCACGAAAGCGCCAGACGCCGGAGCAGTCCAATTCCTCTGTTGACGAGCGCCGCTCCCGCCAGAGCCACTTGAGAGCGCCTGCATTGGGCCGGTCTTGGCCTCCGCGCAGGCCCCAGCCGGGGTATTCCACGTCAAACAGCTCTCCGCAGACGGCGCAACGGAAGTCCGCCTGCGCTTCCACGCCTGCGATCCGCGCCCCGCATCCGATACAGCACAACTGGTGCAAAATCTCGTTCATACCTGGTGTTAGCCTACCAGCGCGCGGCGATTCTTGCCCAACAATAGGAAGGCCTAATTCGCAGCGATAACCAGAAGCGTTGCATCATCCTGAAATTGGGCGTTGCAAAAGGCGGAGACCTGCTCCAGCAGCTGGGTATTCAACTCGTTTGCGGTGAGCGTGCCGTTGGCTTTGGCGAAAGCCGCGATGCTCGCATCTTCATATTCCTGCCCGTTTGGGTTGGAGGCTTCTGTTATGCCGTCAGTGAACAGAAACAAGCGATCCCCTGCCCTCAGTTCGACAGTGGAATCTTCGTATTTCCAGTCTGGGAAAACGCCCAGCACTGCGCCGCCTTGCTCAAGCACGCGGATGGAGCCGCCCGACAGCAAGATGGGGCAAGGATGCCCGGCGTTGCAGTGCCGGAACGTACGCGTCTGCCCATCGAGGATTCCGTAGAGGAAGGTAACGAACTTACCCGTCGCGATGTTGTCGCACAGAAGCCGATTGACTTTGCCGCATACCTGGGCAGGGCTCTCCGAGTTGCTTGCAAAGGCGCGTAGCGCGGCCTGTACATTGGCCATCAGCAAAGCGGCGGACACACCTTTTCCGACCACGTCGGCGATGCAGATTCCAAGCCGGTGATCGCCCAGCCGGAGTACATCATAATAATCTCCGCCCACCGTGCTGGCTGGCTGCCACGCTCCTGCGACCTCGAATCCCGGAATCTGGGGAATTTTTCCGGGAAGCAGCGACTGCTGTATCTCGTGGGCGCGCTCCAATTCCTGATCCTGCATTTCAAGCCGCGCAGTGCCGAGCTCCACTGTTTGTTGTAGCTCGACGTTACGCCGCTCCAGTCGCTCTTTCATGGTGTGGTACAAAAACAAGGAAACGCCGAAGACAAATGTGGCCACAACCGGGAACTTCCATCCGGTAGTGATGAGATGAGAAAGCGTTTGCGGAACCGGCGGAGCAATCAACCAGACAACTACGGTCGTAATCAGGTAAACAGGGAACGTGAGTGCAAGCAGGATGGGCAGAAAAATCAGCCAGTTGTAAGGAAATGGCCTTCCCGAATAAAGGAACTCCAACCGGCCTATTGCGGGCGAGAGGAGATTCCCTATGCAAAGCGTAGACACCAAAACCAGGGCGGGATTGGTTCGCTGTCCAATGGCCCAGAAAATGGCGGCAATGACCGCCGACATAGCGAGGTAAACGAGCTGCTGTCGGAAGAGATGAGTAAGAAATGAAAAGTTCACATTCACCTCACCACAATATTCGAACCCCTGCTGACCTGCCCGATGATTCTATAGCCACACGTTGGAACTCCGACAACCCTGGCTCCACTTCAGGGGGAATGGAGTAACTCCCCTGTAGTACCTACTTCTGCGTCGTAGCCGCAGGCTGGCCAGGCGGGCCGCTCTGCGCTTTATCCAGCGCCGGGTCTTTCAGCTCCCTTCGCGCCTGCTTGCCGTGTGGACCGTCCGGATCGTACTCCAACAGCTTCAGATAATGCGCCTTGGCGTCGGCAAAATCGCCCATGCGGTGCTCCGCCTGGGCCAAACCCCAATAAACCTCGGGATTTTCCGGGTCCAGCACCAGCGCGGACTCGAAGCGCGAAAGAGCCGCCTTCCAGTTTTTTCTGTCCAGATAGTAGCTGCCCACTTCGATGTCTTTGGAGGCAGCCTCCTGGTGGGTGGGCTCTTTGATGACGAGGAGTTTTCTCTTCTTGCCGCTCGGCTGATCGTCCTCCGGCCGGGGTAGCAGCCGCTCCAGGCCCTTGAGGCTCGAACTGGAATTGGCACTGGAATCGGCATCCGAGCCGATGGCAGGCTCCGGCGCGGGATCATCCGGACTGCGCACCGGGTCTACGTCCTCGCCCGGCAGCGGAACCGGCGCCCTTTCCGACCCCCTATCCTCCATTCGATAGGTTCCCTCGGGCAGTGGCGGCGGGTTCTTCGAGGGCATCACCGGAACCGTGCTCGTATCCTCGGGAAAGGGATTGGTGCTGGAGCCTGTCCCGGATTGCTGTGCGCCGGCTGCCGGCTTCTGGCTCTCGCCAGCCGACTTGCTCTGGCCCTTGGTATCGCTGGTATCGTCCGCAGCCGGAGCCTGCGCCAGCAGTCCCGGTCCCGCCGTCAGGCAGCCCGCCAATAGCAGCGCAACAAAAACAATCCGTCTCATCTTAAAACCCATCATACTGCCCACTGACCACTGTCCACTGAAAACTGTTACGATGCGGTTCATACTGCTCCCAAGGAAAGCATCGCACATTCGTATGGGCCTCATCATCCGCTCCTCCGCCATTCACGCCTCCGGCTGCTATACCACCACGGCCATCCGCAAGGGCCAGCGCGTGACCGAGTACACCGGCCCCCGCCTCACCCGCGCCGAGGCCGACCTGGCCTACAAGAACTCGCCCATCACCTACCTGTTTGGACTCGGCGACGGCTCGGTGGTCATCGACGGCCAATGCATGGCCATGTACATCAACCACAGTTGCTCGCCCAACTGCGAGACCATCGAGGAAGACGGCCGCGTCTGGATCAATGCCATCCGCAACATCGCCCCCGGTGAGGAGATCACCTACGACTACTGCCTCTACGACAGCAGTCCCGGCGACGGCGAAGCCCTCTGCAACTGCGGCTCGGCCAAATGCCGCGGAACTATGTACTCGAAGGAAGAGATTCGCCGCCGCAACGCTGGCCCTCAAGAAGGCGGCCGATATGCAGGGCGGCCAGCGTAATTACGACAGCAAAGCGAAGGAAGCAGAGACGAAGTACCCACATTAAATCCACACCAGTGAGATTTCAAAAGGGCGGTTATTCACCTCTCGCGTCCCAGGCCCGGAACGATACAATCCCCTCTAGGCGGCCTCCATTCCGGACAGGCCTCCAGGAGCGGGTTCACCCATGGGTTATCAGGTTCTAGCCAGGAAATACCGTCCGCAGCGCTTTGCCGACGTGGCCGGCCAGGATCACGTCACCCGCACGCTGCTCAACGCGCTCAGCCAGAACCGCGTCGCCCACGGCTACATCTTCAGCGGCCACCGCGGCATCGGCAAGACGACCATCGCCCGCATCGTGGCCATGGCCCTGAACTGCCGCACTGAAGTGGGCAGCGCGGCCCGCCCCACGCCTGAACCATGCGGCGCGTGTGACTCCTGCATGGAAATTCGCCAGGGCAACGCCGTGGACGTGATCGAGATTGACGCGGCCACCAATCGCGGCATCGACGAGATTCGCGAGTTGCGCGACGCCGCCCGCTACGCGCCCTCCCGCGACCGCTACAAAATCTACATCCTCGACGAGGCCCACCAGATTACCGACGCGGCCTTCAACGCCCTGCTCAAGACTCTCGAAGAGCCTCCGGTGCACGTCATCTTCATGATGGCCACCACGCAGCCGGAGGACATTCCGCAGACCATCCGCTCGCGCTGCCAGCACTTCAGTTTTCACGCCGTCAAATTCGACGACATCCTGGCGCAGTTGAAGATGATCGCCGCTGAGGAGAAGGTCGAAGCCGAGGAGGCCGCTTTGGCCCTGCTGGCCGAGGCCGGCGACGGCTCCATGCGCGACGCGCTCTCCATCATGGATCAGGCCATCGCCTCCGCGCCGGTGGAGAATGGCCGTCCGGTGCTTTCGGCCGCGCAGATTCGCGAGCTGATGGGCGCGGTGCCCAACGCGGTCTTTGAGCGGCTGCTGGAAGCCGTCGCTGCAGGGCTGAGTGCTGATCTGATGGAGCAGTTGAACCTGCTGGTCAATGCTGGCCACAATCCTTCGTCCTTGGCTCGCCAGATGGTCCGCTACCTGCGCAATGCGCTGATGGCAAAGCTGGGCGGCGAGCAGACCGAGTTGCTGCAAATATCCGGCGATGAGCGCGCCCGCGCCGCGCGCACCGCGCAGTTGTACACCGAGGAAGAGCTTACTCGCAACCTGCAGATTGTCCTGCGCACCTTCGACGACCTGAACTACCGCCAGGAGCAGCGTTTCCACCTTGAACTGGGCCTGCTCAAGCTGATTCATGCCCAGCGGCTGCTGCCGATGGAGGAGCTGCTGAGCGGCGTAGGAGCTGCGCGCCCTGCGAATCCGGCGTCATCGCCGCGGCCAGCCGCAAGCCCGGCTCCGAGCCCAGCTCGTCCGGCTGCATCGTCTGCTCCGTCGACTGCTCAGCCTCTCTCACCCTTTGGCTCAACAGGCGGCAGTTGGGGCGCGGAGCCAAAGATGGAGTCCAGCTCAAAACCGGGTTCAGCGAGCTCGCCGGTCGCAACCATGGAGCGCCCATCGTCCATCAGCCCGCTTCAAGCCGCTGGTCCCTTCCCTGCCGCAACGGCTCCGGCCACCGGATACGCCGCAACGCTCACCGAAGGCGCGCTGGCCGTGGCTCCGCAAGCTGCTATTTCGACGACGAGTCTGCCCAGCATCGAGCAAATTCGCCACGCCGTAGGCTGCGCGCTGGTCGAGGGTGGTCACGTCTCGGCGGCGCAGTTGCTGGGCGCGGGCGCGTGGGCGCTTGACGGCGCGAGCCTACGCATCGAGGTAGCCGGTCTGGGCAAGAAGATGCTTGCCCTGACGATCAACGCAGCGGCGGAGAAGATCATCCGCCAGGAACTGCAACGGCTGGGCGCGCCAACCCGCTTGCTGGTGGTTCCCGGCGAGGGGACAGCGCCGTCTGTCTCACCGATGCCCGCGCCGCCCGTCGGCAGCATTCAGGAAACCGCGCTTGCCAATCCTCTGGTCCAGCGGGCGCGGGAGATCTTCCGGGCCGAGGTGCGCAGCGTCGTCGATCTGAGGCAAAAGTAAACATTCGCTCCACATGAGGAGAACAATTCATGCTCAACCCGCTCAAAATCTCCGAGATGCTCTCCCAGGCTAACCAGATGCAGGAGGAGGTTCAGCACAAGCTGGCCCAGACGGTGGTTGAAGGAACCAGCGGCGGCGGCGCCGTGACCGCAACCATGAACGGCAAGAAACAGCTACTCAAAATCCGCATCGAGCCCGCGGCGGTGATTGGCCTGGGCGGTGACAAGCCGGACGTGGAGATGCTGGAAGACCTGGTGGTGGCCGCGGTCAACGAAGCCGGACGGAAGGCCGATGAGGCCATACAATCCAGTGTGCAGGGGATGCTGGGAGGGCTCAAGCTGCCGGGGATGGGCTGATCCTTATTCAACACGAATTACTAGAAACCGGAGGGAGGATGAAACCATGCTCAGCGCAATGAATCGCAGAAATTTTTTGCAGCTTGGCCTCACGGCAGGAGTGGCGGCGATGCTTCCCCGCACTACGAACGCACAGGCCGCAACAGCAGCCGGACAGGCGGCGCAACCCCACGCCAGCGCCGCAACCACGCCTATCAAGACCACCAGGCTCTACGACAACGTCTATCTTCTTCAGGGCGTGGGCGGCAACATGGCGCTGCAAGCCGGACCTGAAGGCAATGTTCTCATCGATTCCAGCTTTGCCCCGGCGGTTCCGCGGATTCGCGAGGTCATCGGGACCATCAGCAAAGACGCTCCTTTTGCGCTGATCAACACGCACTGGCACGGCGACCACACGGGCGGCAACGAGGGTATGCATGAGGCAGGATTTACCATCTGCGCCCACCAGAACACACGGGAGCGGCTCTCCACGCCGCAGACGATGAAGATGTTTCATACAACCACGCAGCCAGCTTCTGCCGGGGCTTTGCCGACGATCACCTTCGACGACGCTTTGCGAATCTGGCGCAACGGCGACGCGCTCGACCTGGTCCACTTTGCCCCCGCGCACACCGACACCGACATCTACATTCACTTTCACAAGGCCAATGTGCTGCATGTCGGCGACATCTGGTTCAACGGCATCTACCCGTTCATCGACGAGGGCACCGGCGGCTCCATCGGCGGCATGATCCGCGCCGCAGATAAGGTTCTTGCCCTGGCAGGCAGCGACACAAAGATTATTCCCGGCCATGGGCCTCTGGGACAGAAGGCCGATTTTCAGAAGTATCACGACATGCTCGCAGCGGTTCGCGACAAAGTGGCCGCTCTCAAGGCCGGAGGCGCCAGCGAGCAGGAAGCCGTCGCCAAGAAGCCCACGGCGGAGTTCGACGCCGCCTTGGGCAAGGGCTTTATGAACGCCGATACGTTTGCCGGCATCGTCTATCGAACTTTGTAGGAGGCGCGCACCGTGACCCGCTATGCCGAGCCGATGGCGCGGCTGATTGAAGAGTTGAAGAAGCTGCCGGGAGTGGGCGCAAAGAGCGCGCAGCGGTTTGCCTTCCACATCCTGCGCTCCAGCGACGAGGATGCTGCGGCTCTGGCCGAGGCGGTGCGCGGCCTCAAGGCCAGCCTGCGCCTGTGCTCGGTCTGCAACAACGTCACCGATGTCGATCCCTGCGCCTATTGCGCCAGCACAACGCGCAACCATCGCCTGGTGTGCGTCGTCGAGGAGCCCACCAACATTGCCGCCGTGGAGCGCACGCGCAGCTACCAGTCTGGTTCTCAGGGCGGCGGCTACCAGGGCGTCTATCACGTGCTGCACGGCACGCTCTCGCCCCTGCACGGCGTGGGGCCGGATCAGTTGCGCACCGGGACCCTGATTGCCCGTGTAGAGCAGGGCGAGGTGGACGAGATCATCCTGGCCACCAGCCCCACTCTCGAAGGCGAAGCCACCGCCCACTGGCTGGCAACTGCGTTGCGCAGCCCTTCGGTCAGGATCACGCGCATAGCAACGGGCGTTCCCGCCGGCAGCGACATTGAATACGCCGACGAGGTGACGATGGCGCGGGCACTCGAAGGACGGCGGGAGGTTTAACTTTGACCTATCAGAAAGCGGAGAACCAGCCATGCAGCAAGCGGTCATCCCCAGCGAAAGCCTGATCCCGGCTCCGGCTACTGTCCCGGCGCCAGTCCCGGCCGTCGAAGCCATCATTCGCGCCGAGAAGATCGAGAAGTACTACGCGCAGCCCAGCCAGAGCCGCATCCTGGTCATCTCCGCCACCGACCTCTCCATCGTCCCCGGAGAGATCGTCGCCCTGCTCGGCCCATCCGGCTCCGGCAAATCGACCATGCTGCGCATGTTGACGGGCCTCTCCACGCCGACCGCAGGCCAGGTCTATTGGCATGAAAAGCCCATTGCCGGCGCGGAGATCAACGTCGCTATTGTTTTTCAGAGCTTTGCCCTCTTTCCCTGGCTCACGGTGCTGGAAAACGTCGAAGCCCCGCTGCAGGCGCGCGGCGTTGCCGCCGACGTGCGCCGCGACCGCAGCATGAAGATGCTGGATACGGTCGGCCTGGACGGCTTTGAGGCCGCCTACCCGAAGGAGTTGTCCGGCGGCATGAAACAGCGGGTGGGTTTTGCCCGCGCCCTCGTCGTCGAACCAGAAGTTCTCTTCATGGACGAGCCCTTCAGCTCCCTCGACGTGCTGACTGCCGAGAACCTGCGCAGTGAGCTGCTGGAGCTGTGGGCCAACAAGACCATGCCCACCAAGGCGGTCTTCCTGGTTACGCACAACATCGAAGAAGCGGTGTTGCTGGCCGACCGTATCATCGTGTTCGGAAAGAATCCCGGCCACATCCGCACTGATTTCAAGGTCCAGCTTGTCCAGCCCCGCGACCGCGCGTCCGCGCCCTTTACCGAGTTGGTTGACTACATCTACAAGGTGCTCACCAAGCCCGACGAGACTCCCGCCGAAGCGCCCGACCAGCAAGCCGAGCCCAAGGTGAGCGACCAGCGCCAGATTCACTATCAGATGCTGCCCCACGCGCGTCCCGGCGGCATGGCCGGCTTGCTGGAGCTGCTGCTCGACAAAGGCGGCCGCGACGACATTTACCGCCTGGCCGACGACCTGAGCTTCGAGATCGACGACCTGCTGCCCATCGTTGATGCCGCCCAGTTGCTCGGCTTCCTCAATGTCGAGGAGGGCGACGCGGCCATCACCCCGAGCGGCACGGAGTTCGCCAACTCCGAGATTCTCCGCCAGAAGGAACTCTTCCGCGACGCCGCCGTGGCCCACGTCCTGCTGCTCCGCCAGATACGCCGGACTTTGGAAACCAGGAGCGACCACACCATCCCGGAGGACTTCTTCCTCGATATGCTCGGCAAGCAGTTCGGCGAGGAGGAGAGCCAGCGCCAGATGGAAACCGCCATCACCTGGGGCCGCTACGCGGAGCTGTTCGACTATGACGCCGGACACCGCCGCTTCGTGCTGCCCGACGCGCAGGACGAAGAGATCGCCGCCAGCGAGGACGCCGAGTGAAGCCCCCGCATCCCCTGGCGCGAACGCTGGTCCCCGCCCAAACCTGGCCGATTCTCATCGATCTGGCCGTAGTCCTCTGCGGCCTTGCCTTTTTTCTGGGCATGATCAAGCTGGGAACCTACTGGATGGCGCGACCCATGCCGGCAGTTGTCATCTCCCACTCCGTCCGCGCGCTGCCGCTCTACGCCTTTTATTCCGTCGCGCGCATCGCCATCGCTTACCTGTTCAGCCTGATCTTTGCCGTCTCCTACGGATACATTGCCGCCTATAATCAGCGCGTCGAAGCCTGGATGATCGCCGTCCTCGACATTCTCCAGTCCATTCCCGTGCTCAGCTTTCTGCCCGGCGTCATGCTGGCCATGATGGCCCTGATTCCCGGTCACCAACTGGGCATCGAGTTAGGCTCCATCCTGCTCATCTTCACCGGCCAGGTCTGGAACATGGCTTTCAGCTTCTACTCCTCGCTGAAGAGCATCCCACGCGAGATGATTGAAGCCTCCCGCATCTACCGCTACTCCGCCTGGCAGCGCTTCTGGCAGCTTGAGTTGCCTTTCTCCGCCATCGGCCTTATCTGGAACTCCATCGTTTCGGTTGCCGGTGGATGGTTCTTCCTCATCGTCTGCGAGATGTTTGCCTTCAGGGGAACCAACTTCCGCCTGCCCGGCCTGGGCAGCTACCTGCAAACTGCGGCCTCGTCCAACCCCGTCGATTCCCATGCACTGTTCTGGGGCCTCTCCGTTCTGGTGCTCATCATCGTAGCCACAGATCAGTTGATCTGGCGGCCGCTCATCGCCTGGAGCGACAAATTCAAATTCGAGCAGACCGAATCCGCCACTCGCGTCACCTCGCCCATCCTCTCGCTGTTGAAGCAGACCAGCGCGCTCACCCGCCTGCCCGCTCGCGTCTGCGGCGGCATGGAAGAGCACATCTACCATCGGCTCTCACAAACCCGCAAATGCCGTATCGTGCAGCCCATCGAAGATACCCCCGGCAAGCGCGGAAAGCTGCTCCCTCTGCTGCTGGCTATATTCTTGGCTCCGGTCGTACTGTGGAGCCTTTTCCAGGCTTACCAATTACTTCACGGAACAACCTGGGCAGAGATCCGGCTGCTTCTGCTTTGTGCCGGAGCCACCTACCTCCGCGTCAACGCATCCATTGTCATCGCTGCCCTGTGGACCATCCCCGTCGGCGTAACCATCGGCTCCAATCCCAAGCTGGCCCGGTTTCTCCAACCCGTCACCCAGGTTGTAGCCTCGGTGCCGGCCACGGCGCTCTTTCCCGTCCTGATGCTCGGGCTGATCCGCATAGGCGGCGGTCTCGGCGTCGGTTCCATCGCACTCATGCTGATGGGAACACAGTGGTACATTCTCTTCAACGTCATCGCCGGCGCCATGGCCATTCCCTCCGACCTCAAAGAGGCCGCCGCCATCTACCGCTTCACTCGTTGGCAGCGCTGGACCGAACTCATCCTGCCCGGCATCTTTCCTTATCTCGTCACCGGCATGATTACCGCCTCGGGCGGAGCGTGGAACGCATCGATTGTCTCCGAATACTTCCACATCGGCGATCAAACTCTGCAAACACTTGGCTTGGGAGCGCAGATCAGCGCGGCCAGCGATAGCGGTAACATCTCTTCTCTCTTGCTGGCCACGGTCCTGATGGCCTCCATTGTCGTCACCATGAACCGCCTGGTCTGGCGCCGCCTCTACCGCCTAGCCGAAACCCGGTATAAACTTGAGGGCTTGCAGGGTTAGCGGAGGATCAAATGATTCGAGCCGGTTTGGTTGGCTTCGGAATGGCAGGGCGGGTCTTTCACGCGCCGCTGATCTCCTCGGTCGAAGGGCTGGAGCTGGCCGCCGTCATGGAGCGCAGTACGGACAAAGCCGCCCAGCGCTATCCCGGCATCACCACCTACCGCTCTCTGGATGCGATGCTGGCCGATGCCTCGCTCGGCCTCTTTGTGGTCGCCACGCCCAGCCAAAGCCACTTCGAGGTCGCCCGGCAGATTCTCCGAGCCGGCAGAAACGTCATTGTGGACAAGCCGATGTCCACCACGGCCGCCGAAATTGCCCAGCTTATGGAGCTGGCAGCGGAGCATAACGCCCTCCTTGCCCCATTCCATAACCGGCGCTGGGACAGTGACTTTCAGACAATTCAGAAACTATTGCATGAAGGATTGCTGGGCCGTCTGGTCTACTTCGAGTCTCGTTTCGACCGCTGGCGGCCTGCTCCCCCGGCCGAGCGACTCTGGAAGGAAAACCCCTCATCCGGCGGCGTTTTGCTTGACCTGGGAACGCATCTGGCTGACCAGGCGCTGGCGCTCTTCGGCAAACCGAAAGCGGTCGCCGCCGAGATTCTCTGCGAGCGCGACTGGGCGCGCGCCTGCGACGCCTTCACCCTCCGCCTGCGCTATCCCGGCTTTTGGGTCGTCCTCGGCGCCAACTGCCTGACTACGCCTCCGCGCCCCCGCTTCCACCTGCGCGGCGCCAAGGGCAACTACTGGAAGTCCGGCCTGGACCCGCAGGAGGCCGCGCTGAACCTAGTCACGCGCATCGACGATCCGGTATGGGGCAAGGAGCCAGCCGCGGAATGGGGCACGCTACACGTTGATGTGGACGGCAGCACAGTCACCCGGCCTGTCGAGCCCATTCCCGGCGACTATCGCCTCTACTACGCGGGAGTCCGTGACGCGCTGCTGGGCAAGGTGTCGGCTCCGGTCACTGCACTGGAGGCCTGGCGCACGGCACATCTGCTGGAGTGGGCCGTCGCCAGCTCGGAACAACGCCGGGAAATCACCTGCAATTGGAACGAGGAGCCGAAATAGGGACAGAAAGCGGAATGGTCGAAATCGCGAGCAGGCAGACAAACAGACGGGCAACGTGCATTTGAACCGCGTTCAGAGAGAATGGAAAGTAGCGCCAGTATAGTTGATTTCTCCTATAACAAAACCGGGGTAGACGTATTCGGAAACCACTACTCTCAAGTCTACGCACCAACAGACCGGGGTCCCCGGCGACATGTCTTCGTCGCTGGGGTGGAAGAAAAATGCACCTTCAATGCTGTCCTTATGTCAACACGAGACGCGAACGCGCTTTAATCTGGCTTACGCGTGACCGCGATCATCGTTCCGGCGATGCGATGAATCTGGTGTCTTTGGGCTACTTGGAGGAGATGCCGATGCACATCGGGCCAGAAGTATCCGTCGTTGTAGTCATGCCACATCACCAGGCCTCCGGGTTTCACAAGCTGGAAGGCCGCCTCCGTGTCGTTTGCGACATAGGCCAATGCGTGGGAGCCATCGACAAACACGATGTCACACTTTCCCTTGTAGGGAGCATAGTCGAATTTGGCGCTGTCGCCGTAAAGCTGATGGATCTTCCCTTCGACCGCCGTACCGAGGAAGCGCCGCACCTGGCGCGAGGCAAAGATCATCTTCCGATCCGAGATCGATACCTCATGCGCCATCTCGATGCTGGTTTGCCCAGCCTCGACCACCGGCAAGTCCAATGTGAACAGAACCCCGTCTTCCGGCAGGTTGAGGGCGAGATTGAAGGCCGTCACTCCCTGCGAGGTTCCAATCTCAAAGACGATGCGGGGCTTCTCCAGGCGCAAAATCGAACACAGCACGACAATCTCGCGAAATGAGACGCTGGAGCCTTCGTCCGGGAGCAACCTCCCAATTGACACCTCCGCAGCCTCAATGCCCGGAAACAGCTTCCATGCGTCGATGGCGGGAATCAGGGATTCGTTATAGTTGAGTTCATCCTGCAGGGCCAGCGTGCCGCGCGCAAAGGTATTGGTCTTGCCCGGCGAGAACCACGGAAGAATTACAAAATGCCGAAAGGATGCCCAACATGCATTGCAGTATCGCCGGGCTCCAAGAGCGACTCTCTCCCAACTCCTCTTAGAATATCGTTTGGCCATGGAATTACCAAGGGCCCTCCCCCCTATTCAGCTTCAACTCGCATTGATAATAGCACTCTCAGGCGGCATCAATTGATTGAATCCGTGTTGCCCGATCTCGCGCGGCCCGCGGCTGCGGCATCTTCGATTCTGCCCATGACAGAAATCTTGCATCCGCGTGGCTTCTTCTTCTCCAGAGTCCCCGGCGACAGATCTTCATCGCCGGGTTGGAGAGAGCGGCGACCTTCAACGAAGCGAATCAGGCCGCAGTATCCCTGGTTTCTAGCCTGCATCATCAGCCGTAGGAGATTTCACTCCTTGCTCACCGGCTCCTTTTCCACCAGCGGCACCCAGAAACAGAAGCAAGCCCCGTGTCCGGGAGCGCTCTCGACCTCGATCCCGCCGCCGTGTGCGGCCAGGATGGCGCGGGTGATGGCCAACCCCATCCCCGTTCCCTTCCCTTTGCCGACGCTGTTCCTGCCCCGGTAAAACTTATCGAAGATGAAGGGCAGATCAGCGGCATCGACGCCCTCGCCATCGTCCTCCACGCGAAACTCCAGCCGGTCGCCAATGCGCCGGCTGCCTAGCAGAATGCGGCCGTCCGCGGGTGTGTGCCGCGCCGCGTTCTCCAGCAGATGATGCAGCACCCGGGCCAGGAGGTGCGGATCGAACCAGGCGGGCTTATCCGGCTCTTCGACGGCGATCACTACCCGGCACGCGGCCAGCGCCGTCCGCGACTCCTCGACTGCCTGATCGAGCAGAGCGCGCGGATGGTGCGGCACGCGGCGAACCTGGACCACGTTGGCGTCGATCTCAGCCATTTCGACTGCCTCGCCAATCAGCCGATCCAGACGCGAACTCTCCTCATCGACGATGGCCGCCAGATCCAGCCGCCCGGCTTCGTCCAGCCCTTCACCGTCAAGCAGCGTGGTCGCGGCGGCGCGGATGGCGGTCAGAGGCGTGCGCAACTCGTGCGTCAATGAATCAATCAGCGCCGTGCGCAGCCGATCCGCCTCGCGAGCTGCCTCCATGCGGGCAGAAGCCTCTATAGCCGTGGCGCGGGTGAGCGCGATGGCCACCTGCGCACTGACCGCCGTGGCCACCTCACGGGAAAGCACGGCCGGCCGCAGGCCCAACGCACCCACCGGCCACAGCCCCAGCATCAGCGTCATCGCCGTAAAACCGTCGGGAATGGCCGGCTCAGGATTGTGCCCCAGGGTCATAGCCCGCAGGCTGGCCTGAATGCCCACCGGCAACTCGGAGGTAGAGGAATAGAACTGGTCCTGGTCGCGGACGTAAAGCACCACCCCATCCAGCGCGAAGATGCGCCCGATCATCCGGGGCAGGTCGCGGATCAGCCCGGCGGCGTCCTCCTGCAGCATCATCTCCTGCGAAAGTTCATAAAGCCGTTCCACGTCTTCGCGGCGCTGCTCGGCCTGGCGCGCCTGACCGCGCGCTCGCTCGGCCAACCGGCCCACCACCGCGCAACTGAGCAGAAACGAGATCATGGCCACCCACGCCTGGATGCCCGTGAGCCGCAACGAGTGAACTGGAGGCAGAAAGTAGTAGTCGAAGGAAACCGCGCAGAGCAGCGCAACATACAGGGAAAGCCAGATTCCCGCCTGGGCGGCAAACCACACCACCAGCACCAGAAAAACCATCCCCGCGGACGTTGAGTTGACGCCCAGCCAGACCAGCAGACTCGTGGCGGCAGCCGCAACCAGAGTGGCCGCGAGCCAGCGAGCAGCGTCGCGCGCATAGGAGCGCAGTCGCATAATTCCCCCAGGGAAATCATACCCGTCCGCGCGGATGATGTAATCTTTCGTTTGGGGTATGCGCTATGCCAGGCAGAATTCTGGTCATCGACGACGAACCGCAGATTACCCGCGTGCTGCGCGCCGCGCTCACTGCGCAGCACTTTGACGTGCGCACCGCCAACGATCCGGAGGAGGGCCTGCTGCTGTTTCGCGATTGGCCGCCGGACCTGGTGGTGACCGACCTGATGATGCCCGGCCTGAGCGGCGTCGAGGTCTGCCGCGCCATCCGCGCCCATTCGGCAATTCCGATCGTTGTGCTCTCTGTCCGCGACCACGAGCGCTCCAAGGTCGAGGCTCTGGACGCAGGGGCCGACGACTACGTGACCAAGCCCTTCAGCATTCAGGAGCTTTTGGCCCGCGTTCGCGCCCATCTGCGCCGCGCCCCGGAGCGGGCGACCACGGCACTGGAGGCCGGCGACTTCGTGGTGGATGCGGAGGGTCACTCGATCACCGTTCTGGGCAAACCCATACACCTGACCCCCAAGGAGTTCGAGCTGCTGCTGCACCTGGCCCGCCACGCCGGCAAGGTGATGACTCATCGCGTGCTGCTGACCGCCGTTTGGGGATCGCAGTCGGCCCATCAGCCGGAGTATCTGCGCGTCTTTGTCGGCCAGTTGCGCAAAAAGCTTGAATCGGAAACCGGCAAGCAGTACATCCAGACGGAGCCGTGGGTGGGCTACCGCTTTGTCCCCGAAGGCTGGACCGGCAACGAAGAATGAAAGCTGCCCGGCACGGAATGCCATCGTCCGAATTCATGAGATGAGATAGTGTTCATGAGATGGGATGGTGGGATTTCCCCTTTATCTGGCTGCTGGTATCATCCATTCATGTTTGCATATCTAAAAAATCGCTGGCCGCTCGCCCGCATCGCGCGCGCCCTGACCGAGGTCGCGTTTATCGTCTTTCTCTTTTATGCAAATCTTTTGATGGGAGAGTTCACTAGGACCAACGGACATGGGAAAACTCTGGCCTTCGCCCTCCGCGATATCTTTACGCTCACAAATTTCACCATCGCCATGATTGCCGCTCTGATTGGGCATGGCGTCTTTCATTACCTTCGTAAAAAGCTGTAATCATTGGGGTTGGGGAGTATTTCGGACAACTTTCCCGTCCTTATGTTTTATTTAGGAAACTTTTTCGATACTCAAATGAGGCGTGAGCCAGAATCATTCTTGAGCAGGCGGCTTCCCCAACGTCCCGCTCATGGAAGCGAGAAACCCGCAATGCAAACACTGTTGCAAGATTTGACGATGTTGCTGTTCACGGTAGTTTTCTTCGGCCTGGCGTTTCTCTACGTCAAGGCATGCCAGAAGCTGAGGTAACCCATGCAAACCGACATCATCACCGTTGTTGCGCTGGTTCTGTCCGTCCTCCTGTTTGGTTACCTGACCATCACCCTGCTCTTCCCGGAGAAGTTCTGAAATGTCCGCCAACGGTTGGTTGCAGTTTGTCGTCTACTCGCTGATTCTGCTGGCTAGCGTTCGTCCCGTGGGCATCTATCTGGCCCGCGTGCTGGAGGGAGAGCGCACCTGGCTCACTCCAGTGCTGCGCCCTATCGAGCGGCTTATTTACAAGCTCTGCGGCATCAACGCCGACAAGGAGATGAACTGGCGCGAATACGCCTATGCGGTGCTGGGCTTCTCGGCCGTCACTTTGCTGCTCACCTACGGCCTTGAGCGGCTGCAATACTTCTTCCCCTGGAACCCGCAGCAACTGGCCGCTGTGGGGCCTGATCTCGCCTGGAATACCGCCGCCAGCTTTACCACCAACACCAACTGGCAGTCGTATACGCCCGAGACCACCATGAGCTATCTGACCCAGATGGCCGGCCTCGCGACGCACAACTTCTGGTCGGCGGCGGGCGGCATCGTGGTGGCTGTGGCCCTGATCCGCGGCATCAAGCGGACCAGCTCGGCCACCATCGGCAACTTCTGGGTGGACATGACGCGCACACTGCTCTATGTGCTGCTGCCGGCGTCGATCATCGGCGCGCTGCTGATGGTCGCTCAGGGCGTCCCGCAAAACCTGAATGCTTATACGACGGCCCATCCCCTCGAACAGCCCGCGCAACTGCAGACCATCGCGCAAGGGCCGGTGGCCTCGCAGGAGGTCATCAAGATGCTGGGCACCAACGGCGGCGGATTCTTCAACGCCAACAGCGCCCACCCCTTCGAGAACCCCACCCCGCTCACCAACCTCTTCCAGATGTTCCTGATATTCGTGATTCCTGCGGGCCTCACCTATACGCTGGGCCGGCTGACCGGCTCTCCGGGACACGGCTGGGCGGTGCTGGCGGCGATGTTCGTGCTGTTTGCCGCCGGATTCACCACCGTCTACTGGGCTGAGTCGCATCCACATCTGCTGATTCACGGCGCCGCGCAAACCGGCAGCGCCACCGCGCCGGCCGGCAACATGGAGGGCAAGGAAGTCCGCAACGGCATCAGCCAGTCCTCGCTGTTTGCCACTATCACCACCGACGCCAGTTGCGGCGCGGTCAACACCATGCACGATTCGCTCACTCCGCTGGGCGGCATGATGGTGCTCATCAACCTCATGATGGGCGAGGTGGTCTTTGGCGGCGTCGGTTCGGGCTTGTACGGCATGTTGATCATGGTGGTGCTCTCTGTTTTCGTCGCCGGCCTCATGGTGGGCCGCACGCCCGAGTACCTGGGCAAGAAGATCGAGTCCTACGACGTGAAGATGACCATGATCTATGTACTCATCTTTCCGCTCCTCATCCTAACGTTTACGGCGATTTTTGTACTCTCGCCTACCATTGGCCTCAGCAGCCTGGCCAACCAGGGGCCGCATGGCTTCTCCGAAATCCTCTACGCCTTCACCTCGGCGGCGGCCAACAACGGCTCGGCCTTCGCCGGCTTGAATGCCAACACCTGGTGGTACAACGTGGTGCTGGGCTGGACCATGCTGGGCGGACGCTTTCTCATGCTCATCCCGGTGCTGGCTTTGGCCGGCAACCTGGCCCAGAAAAAGAGCGTACCTCCTTCGCCCGGCACCTTTCCGGTGAACGGCTCGCTGTTTACCGCGCTACTGGTCAGCGTGATCCTGATTCTGAGCGCGCTTACCTTCTTCCCGGCGCTGAGCCTGGGACCGATTCTGGAACACCTGCAGCTTCACGCGGGTCAGCTTTTCTAACCGACACCGCACAGGACAAGGCGAAACGGACTGTCATGCTTGAAAAAAAGAGTCTTTGGAACACGGAAATCATGGCTCAGGCGCTTGTGGACGCATTCCGCAAGCTCGATCCCCGCTGGATGGTAAAAAATCCGGTGATGTTTGTCGTCGAGGTGGGCAGCGTACTCACTACGCTGCTGCTCATCGACAACACGGTTCACCATCGCGCCGGCTTCGGCTTCAACCTGCAGATCACTCTCTGGCTGTGGTTCACGGTGCTGTTCGCCAACTTTGCAGAGGCCATGGCCGAGGGCCGCGGCAAGGCCCAGGCCGACACGCTGCGCAAAGCCAAGGGCGAGACCATTGCGAAACGGTATAAAGCAGACGGCGGTTTAGAAGATGTCGCCAGCGGCCTGCTCCGCTTGGGCGATGTAATTTACGTCGAGGCCGGCAGCTACATCGCCGGCGACGGCGAAGTCATTGAGGGCGTGGCTTCGGTGGACGAATCGGCCATCACCGGCGAATCGGCGCCCGTGATCCGCGAGGCCGGCGGCGACCGCTCTGCTGTCACTGGCGGGACGAAGGTCCTCTCGGACTGGATCAAGGTCCGCATCACCTCCAATCCCGGCGAAACCTTCCTCGACCGCATGATCGCTCTGGTCGAGGGCGCAACCCGCCAGAAGACGCCCAATGAGATCGCGTTGAGCATTCTGCTTTCCGGCCTCACCATCGTTTTTCTGCTGGCCGTGGTCACGTTGCAGCCCTTCGCCATGTATTCCAAGGCTCCGCAAACCATCTTTGTCCTCGTCTCGCTGCTGATTTGCCTCATCCCCACTACCATCGGCGGGCTGCTGTCGGCCATCGGCATCGCCGGCATGGACCGCCTGGTCCAGTACAACGTGCTGGCCATGAGCGGACGCGCTGTCGAGGCTGCCGGCGACGTGAACACCCTGCTGCTGGACAAGACCGGCACCATCACCCTGGGTAACCGCCAGGCTACCGAGTTCCTTCCTGCTCCGGATGTGAGCAACGAGCGGCTAGCCGATGCGGCCCAGCTTGCCTCGCTCTCCGACGAAACCCCCGAAGGCCGGTCGATCGTTGTTTTGGCCAAAGAAAAGTACAACCTCCGTGGGCGCGACATGGGCAGCATTCACGCCGAGTTCGTGCCCTTCACCGCCCAGACTCGCATGAGCGGCGTCAACCTGCCAGGTGTGCGCATCCGCAAAGGCTCGGCGGACGCGATTGAGCGCTTCCTTGAAGAGCAAGGTTCGTCTTTACCCAGGAAGATCCGCGACACCGTGGAAGAGATTGCTCGCCTGGGTGGGACTCCGCTGGTGGTGGCCGAAAACTCCACGGCTCTCGGCGTTATCTACCTCAAGGACATCGTCAAGGGCGGCCTCAAGGATCGCCTCGCCCGCCTCCGTGCCATGGGCATCCGCACCATCATGATCACCGGCGACAACCCGCTGACCGCTGCCGTCATTGCCCGCGAGGCTGGCGTGGACGACTTCCTGGCCGAGGCCAAGCCCAAGGACAAGATGGACCTGATCAAGCGCGAGCAGTCTAAAGGCAAGCTGGTGGCTATGACCGGCGACGGCACCAACGACGCCCCCGCTCTCGCTCAGGCCGATGTGGGCGTGGCCATGAACTCCGGTACGCAGGCCGCCAAGGAAGCCGGCAACATGGTCGATCTGGACTCCAACCCTACCAAGCTCATCGAGATCGTTCAGATCGGCAAGCAGCTCCTGATGACGCGGGGCGCGCTGACCACCTTCTCCATCGCCAACGACGTGGCCAAGTACTTCGCCATCATCCCCGCCATGTTCGCCGGTGTCTTCCCGGTTCTGGGTGTGCTCAACATCATGTTCCTGCACTCGCCCCAGTCGGCCATTCTCTCGGCTGTCGTCTTCAACGCCGCCATCATCGTGGCCCTCATTCCGCTGGCCTTGAAAGGCGTCAAGTACGAACCCAAGCCTGCCGATGTTCTGCTGCGCAACAACCTGCTCATCTACGGCGTGGGCGGCATCATCATCCCATTTATCGGCATCAAGGCCATCGACATGTGTTTGGTAGCCCTGCATCTGGCGTAAAACGAGGGGCGTTGCCCCGCAAGGAGATTCAAAGTGCATTCGGTATCCGCTCCGTCTTCCGCTTCAACCGTGCAAACCACGCCGACCGTGCATTCCGTCTGGAAGACCTCGATTCTCTTCACCATCGTGACCACCGTCTTGTTGGGCCTGGGCTATCCGCTGCTGGTCACAGGCATCGCCGGCTTCCTCTTCCCCCACAAGGCTGCTGGCAGCCTCATCCTCAAAGACGGCCAGGTCATTGGCTCTGAACTATTGGCCCAGAGCTTCACCAGTGACCGTTACTTCCATCCTCGCCCCTCGGCCGCGGGCAACGGCTACGACGCCACTGCTTCTAGCGGTTCGAATCTGGCTCAGTCCAGCAAAACTCTCGTCTCACGCATCCAGGGCGACATCGACAAGCTGGCCGCGCAGAATTCCGGCAAGCCGGTGCCCATTGATCTGGTCACCACCTCCGCCTCCGGGCTTGATCCCGACATCACCCCCGACGCCGCGGACTTCCAGGTTCCCCGCGTAGCCAAGGCGCGCAATCTGAGCGAAGAGAGCGTTAGCAAACTCATCGAACAACACACCACCAAACGCCAGTTGGGCCTGCTCGGCGAGCCGCGAGTGAACGTCCTCGAACTCAACCTCGCTCTCGACAAGCTGGCGAAATAAACTCCACTTCCGACAGATTCTGCCGGCGCTATCTGGCTGGACCGAAGCATTTCAGCAGCTTAGTATCGGCTCATGGATTCCTTGCCAAAAGACTGCTTGATTCTGGACGGACAGCCCCTCACGCTGGCCGAGATCGAAGCTGTTTCGCTCACCCGTCGCCCGGTAGCCATTGCGCCAGCCGCCTTGGCCCGCGTGGCCCGGAGCCGGGCGCTGATCGAGGAGCTTATGGCCGCCGGAGAGACGGTCTACGGCGTCAACACCGGCTTCGGCAAGCTGTCGGATGTGCGAATTCCGGCCGGAAAACTGGCGCAGTTGCAGACCAATCTGGTGCGCAGCCACGCCGGCGGGGTGGGCCAGCCGCTCTCCGAGGCCGAATCGCGGGCCATGCTGCTGCTGCGCGCCAATGTGCTGGCCAAAGGCTTCAGCGGCTGCCGCCCTGCCCTGGTGGAGCTGCTGGTGGCGCTTCTGAACGCCGGGGTTCATCCGCTGATTCCGGAAAAAGGCTCGGTGGGCGCGAGCGGCGATCTGGCGCCACTGGCTCATCTGGCGCTGGTCGTCATCGGCGAGGGCGAGGCGTTTTACCGGGGCGTGCGGATGGCGGGCGGCGAGGCGCTCAAGCGAGCCGGTTTGCAGCCCATCGTTCTGGCGGCCAAGGAGGGCCTCGCGCTTCTCAACGGGACGCAGGCGATGACCGCCGTGGGCGCCTTGGCCGTTGCTCGCGCGCGGCGCGTGGCGCAGTTGGCCGACCTGGCGGGGGCCATGAGCCTGGAGGCGCTGATGGGCACCCCGGTCGCCTTCGACCCGCGCATCCACCAAGCAAGGCCGCACTTGGGGCAGATTCGGGCAGCGGAGCACCTGGTCGAACTGCTTGCTGATTCGCCGATTCGCGAGTCGCATCGCACTGCGGATTCGCGCGTGCAGGACGCCTATTGCCTGCGCTGTATGCCGCAGGTGCATGGAGCGGTGCGCGATGCGCTGGAGCACGTGCGGGGAATCCTGGAGATTGAGGCGGGTTCGGCTACGGATAATCCTCTTGTATTCCCGGAAATCTCCTCCAAAACGCAAAACCGCGGAGCGGTGCTGTCGGGGGGGAACTTTCATGGGGCGCCGCTGGCCTATGCCTTTGATTACGCAGCCATTGTGCTCACCGACCTGGCCGGCATCATCGAGCGGCGCATCGACCGCCTGCTGAACATGGACATCAACGAAGGGTTGCCGGCATTCCTGTCGCCCGATCCGGGGCTGTCGTCGGGCTTCATGATCGCGCAGATTGTGGCGGCGGCGCTGATCAACGAATGCCAGGTTTTGGCCCATCCCTCGTCGGCCTCCAGCATTCCCACCGATGGCGGCAAGGAGGATCATGTCTCGATGGGCATGACCGGGGCGCTTAAGCTGCGCCAGATTGTAGAGAACGCCGAGCGGATTGTGGGCATCGAGCTGATGTGCGCGGCGCAGGGGCTGGAGTTCCGCAGGCCGCTCCGCGCCAGCCGGGAGGTGGAGCGCGCTCACGCGGTGGTGCGAGCGGTTGTGCCGCGGCTGGACGAGGACCGGGTTCTGGCGCACGACATCGAAGCGATGGCGGCAGCCGTTAGGGCCGGGGCCTTCAACGCCTGGTGCGCATAGGCTCCAATTGCTTCCCATTTTGGTGCAAAACTAGGTCGCGCCCAGAATGGCACGCGCCTTTCAGGAACCGTGAATCATGGTCTAATCCATTCAAAAAGAGCCATATAGTAGTGTTCCAGTGATAAAAATGAAGGGTACGATTGTTCTCAAAAATGTGCAATTTTACTATTGATTTCTGAAGGAAAAATCCGTAAAATAGGAATGTAGTTCTTCCTCCGGGCCCACTATCTCCCGGCCCACAGTTCGGGATTTAAATGCAACACACCTTCTTAAAGGAAAGCAAATCGATGGCAAAACGTCGTGGAAATCCCAATTGGGGCAAGCCCGAGCCCATAGGCCCGGTTGTGCCCACGGTGACCTCCTTCGAGCAGATTGTGAAGGAGTTCAAGCTCAGCCCGGATCAGTACATCCGGTCCACCCGTCTGCGGGAGTGGGCTCGCCGCAACAAAAACTCCAAGTACATCCCCGAGGCTCTTCTCGAAGCCTGGGGTTTTGAGATCGAATCAGCTCTGTAAGCTCTTTTTTCGTCTGCGTGTTTCCAGTGAAAGCGCCGCCTTCGGGTGGCGCTTTTGCTGTTTGGGAGGCAGTGGTGCAGTTTCATGAAAGAATGGCGAATCGGCGCCTTACAGCGGATGGCGGCACGGGTCACTTCCAGGGGACGGACACGCTGTCAGGCTTCGGCGAAGAATCGTTTCCTGGCCGTTTCATCCGTAGTGAGATCTGGCCCGCTGAACAGCGAGTCTGGCTGGCGGCTGGGGTCTTCCGCAATTAGCGGCATGACCCGGGCGCGGCGGGCATCGGCATCCGGTCCTGTGGCGAGATACAGCTCACTGAGCCACTGGTTGAAAGTGTGCAGTCGGCCGGCGTAGCAATCATGCTCGGCGGCGTAGGCATCGCCGGCAGCCTCCCAATCGTTTGAACACAGCAACTGATCGCGCAGCACTCGGGCGTCCCGCATGGTTAGGGAAAGGCCCTGGCCGTGGGTGGGATCGCTCGTTGTCGCCGCGTCGCCCAGCAATGCCACGCCGTCGCGGTACGGGTGATCAACCCAGCTATGCGTACAGCTAAACGTCGCTAACGGGCCGATCTGCCTGGCATCCCCGAAAAGCGCAACATTCGCGCCCGTCCTCTTGCAGCCCTCAATGAACCTAGCCAGATCCGCGGATCCCTGAAACCGCGCCTGTGTCCCGTCGTGGTAACAGAGATACATACGCACGCGTCCGCCACCCTGGGGAGCGACGACGACCAGTTGTCCCAGCCCGAAATTGTAGATGGCTTCCGCTGTGTCATCCACCGCTGGCACATTTTCCAGCAGAACCCCGGCGATCATCATGTCTTCTGGATCGCGCAGCAGCGAGAAGCGCGCCGAAGAACGAACAACAGAAGATCGCCCCTCCGCCCCCACCACCAGGCGTGCGGAGATGGTCTCAACGCGGCCATTTTCCTCAACCACCAGCGCAGGCGCGGCGCCCGGCTGCACTGCGCGAACCGCTGCGCCGCGGCGCACCGTGGCTCCCGCGGCGGCCGCTGCTCTCAGCAGTGACTCCTGCATGGCGGGGTGATAGCACGTCAGGCAAGGTAGTTGCTGCGGTGTGGTGGGGACAACTTCGCGATGGTCCACCTTATCCGTTAAAACATAAGTGTCCACCCAGTGGATCTCGTTCCCGCCGGCATCGGCGAAACATCCGGCGACTCCCAGGGAGTGTGCTTCGGCGTGGCCCCACGGAAACATCATTTCGCCGCGAACGCGGTCCTTGAATTGCCGCTCCAGCTCGATCACCAGCACGTTGGCGCCACGCTCCGCCAGGTTCTTGGCGAGAGACGCGCCGCCCAGGCCGCCGCCGGCGATGGCCACATCATAGGGTGTCGACATGCTTTCTCCCTCCAATCCGGGATTTCCATTTTGACTTCCCGGCTTCGTGTTAGGTTACAACATCGCAGGAACTCTTCGGCAAATCGGAAGCCAGGTCGGCATCGTCGCGGTTATAGCATTTTCGGAATTGCTCTGGATCGGCGCTTTTGCTGTTTGGAGCTGGTCGTGGAGTTTCCGGATTGCGGCCTGATTCGGTTTGGTCTCAAAATCGGCAAAAACCGGCCGATTTCCTGCGTGCATTGCTTCGCGCCTCCACCCCTGTGAGAAAGCTCTCGAAATCTCACAATGCGGTATACGCCAGCCAGGTTTAACTTCGTAACATTTTGATTCCAAGATTGTTATAAATAATCTGCAAAGTTTGAAAAATATAGGAGGGGGGGTAGGGGGGTAGGCCGTTTTTTGCCTCCCGCCGCCCGAAATTCGAGTCTGTTTAGCAGTCTACCAAGGGGATGGAAATAATCTGCAAATATCGACGGTGGTCTCCCATGTCTCAAAATCAAGACATGGGCACCCAGCTTATGGGGCAGACATGGACCACCCGCCAGATTGTTTCACAGCCGATTTGCACGAATGGAACTCCCATTCCGCTCAGTCGTGCATTGGCTCAGATGTTCCTTTAGATAACCGTGCCTCGAAAGTAGGGTACGAGCCATCCACAAGTGCAAGAATGTTGTCGACCAAGTGGATCATGTCGGGTATCACACCTTCTAGCAGCCTCGCATGCACCAGTGGTATTCGATGTAATCGGTGAAGAGGATTGAGACAAGTTGTGAAGACGGTACTTCTGACTGCTCCCCAGTTGCCATGAGCGTAAGCTGAAGTCCATGAATAATAGCGGTCGTAATCGGCCTTCACGCCTGCGAACTCACTCCTTTTCCGAAGATCGCTCTTTTCCCAGTCTCCAACGTCGATTGGCAGGAATTCCTGCCATTGGTCCTCGTTTGCCAAGGCCTTGAGAGTATCAGCCGAAACATACGTAGGGCGTTCGCTCGATTCCTCTGATTCGTCAATTTTGAGGAAAGCAAGCTTTCCCTGTCCCGCGCCATAGACCCGGTAGGACCTCCAAAGTGCCTCATCGTTCTTCTTAATCAAATAGGCAAGCGTGACGTAACATTCAAGAACGGTCCTAAGTCCCATTCTAGCCAGAATCGACCCATTGGCACCGAATTCAATGAGTTCACGCAGAATACTCAAGCAATAGAACGCGGTACCGAAAATCGTGTCGTGTTTGGAATCAACTCCCGTAGTTTGAAGGCTAGATCTGGCATGTTTCGCGAGGCAATCAGCCAACCGGCCCACATTTTCAATGGCCAGTCCGGCGTTTGTTGAGGGTGAATCTTTCTGACCTATAGAAAACTGGCACCGCGTTTCACGGAGGCATTGATCCCAGAACTTTCCGCTCCAGCCTGTTTCAAATTTATAGCGGTTGTCCAGAGTGATTTCGTTAGCCCGGATGGATGGTCGTACCGTTCGTTGGTCGCCAAAATCCGGATATTCTGCGATTTGCCGATTAAGCTCATCTGTGGGCAGTTTGAATTGTCCCGATGCAACCCGAAAATAAAAAGACGCCCATTGACAATCGGTCGATTCTTGGCTCTGGTGATCGAGAGTTCGAGCCACGCCGTTCATCAACGGCATCCAGTCAATGGATGAAGTCGGGGTGCCCAACCTCGCTAGCCATGTCTCGCGAGATGGGAGATCCTTGAAAATGGTTAGGCACTTGAGGGTTGCTCGGCTGGTCGAGTTGGCTGTAATAGCCCCGATAATTGAATCGCGAGCGCCCTGCGGCATTGAGGCGATGCCAGATAATGTGATGGGAATCTTCCCTATGCCTCGATAATCCACGCCGACTCTAGCGACCGAGCGGAAAATCTCCAGCGCTGCCTTTCGTTCCATTTGTGTGGCCAGTAAAATGGCCCATAGGAGCTCAGGCAGCCGATCATTCATCCACGAGGTTTTTTGTAGGTTCGGTAGTGTGAGCCATGGGGGCGTCAAAGCGGTTCCCGAACGCACGTGTTGTTCTAGCCGGGAATATGGCCTGTTTGCCTTACTCTTTTTCTTTGCCTGCATTCCCGACATGCGTTCCTGCCGATCTAATCGCCAGAGATACTCATTACTCTACTCCATACGGGAAGAAGCCTCAATTCTATGGCGGGTGGCCCACATTTCAAGGGCCTCCTGGATCGGCGTTTTTGCTGTTTATGCTGCCATCGGCGAGAATGAAAGAGTTGATGCCAGAAACCGCACGCACATTCGAGCCTCCCTTTACCGATGTTCCCGGCGCACTGGCCGAGGTTCGCGCCGGACGCATGATCGTTGTGGTCGATGATGAAGACCGGGAAAACGAGGGCGACCTGACCCTGGCCGCCGAGTTTGTAACGCCGGAGGCGATCAACTTCATGGCCAAGCATGGCCGGGGATTGATCTGCCTGACGCTGACCGAGGAGCGTGCGGATTATCTGCGGCTCTTCCCCATGACGCAGCAGAACACCTCGCGGTTTGGCACGGCGTTTACCGAGTCGATTGAATCGCGCGAGGGCGTGACCACCGGCATCTCCGCCTACGACCGGGCGCACACCATCCGGACGGCCATTGCGCCGAACTCGACGGCGGCCGACCTGGCCCGCCCCGGCCACATCTTCCCGCTGCGCGCCCGCAGGGGAGGCGTGCTGGTGCGCGCCGGGCAAACCGAGGCCTCGGTTGATCTGGCGCGGCTGGCGGGGCTGAATCCCTCCGGCGTGCTCTGCGAGATCATGAAAGACGACGGCACCATGGCCCGCGTTCCCGATCTGATTCCCTTCTGCAAGGAACACGGGCTACGGATTCTGACTGTTGCCGAGCTGATCCGATACCGGCTGCGCCACGAGCGCTACATCGTGCGCGCCGGAGAAAGCCGCATCCAGACGCGTTACGGCGAGTTCCGCATGATCGCCTACGAGAGCCAGGTAAACGGCGGCGAGAGCCACATTGCGCTGGTGCGGGGCGACCTATGCTCCGATTGCCCAGCCATCCATGCCGGCCCCGCCGTCGGCCAGCTTGAAAATGGTGCGACTGCCCAGGCAGAGTTACGGCAGCCCTGCGAGAGACCGGTGCTGGTGCGCGTTCACACCCGCTGCACGGCGGGAGACGTCTTTGCCGCCGACTGCCACTGCCGCGAGATTCTCGATCAATCGCTGCGCATGATCGCCGAGGAGGGTTGCGGAGTCTTGCTCTACTTGCACAACACCTCGCGGGGCTTTGAGATTGACCGTTCACAGGCGACGGCCAGCGCCTTCGAGCCGGGCGGAGCGGCAGCATTGAATACCGCGCCGGAGTTGAGCGCCGGCCATCTCGTCCTGCACCAGCAACTGCGCGCGCGCGAAGGCTCGCAGGCACGCACCGGGCGCATTCTGCGCGCCATCGGCCTGGGCGGCCAGATCCTGTCCGACTTGGGCATCCGGCGTATTCGTCTGCTGTCGAACACTCCCATGCACATTCCTGCCCTGGAGGGATTCGGCCTGGAGATCGTCGAGCAGGTAGCGATTCCGGTGGAGCGCATTACAGAATTGCATGTCGCTGGAAGCGCGCACTCGACGGTCAAAAACCACCAAATTACGTGACGCTATAAGCTCACTCTTCGACCACATCCCCCTCGCCCGGCGCGAGGAAGAGGTTCGCCTCCAGCCCGTGCTGGCGCGTGTACAGGTCGTAGTAGCGACCGCCCAGGGAAAATAGCTCTGAGTGGTTGCCGCGCTCAACAATTATCCCCTGTTCCACGACCAGAATCTGGTCGGCGCGGCGAATGGTCGAGAGGCGGTGGGCAATGACGAACGTCGTCCGCCCCTGCATCAGTTGGCTCAACCCCGCCTGGATCATAGCTTCAGACTCGGAGTCGAGCGAACTGGTAGCCTCGTCGAGTATGAGTATGCGCGGCTCGGCTAACAGTGCGCGAGCGATGGACAGCCGCTGGCGCTGCCCTCCGGAGAGCTTCACTCCGCGCTCGCCCACCAGCGTGTCGTATGCCTCCGGGAAGCGCACGGCAAACTCGTCTACGCGGGCCGTGCGGCAGGCGGAGAGAAACTGCTTCTCGGTGGCGTCGGGGCGCGAAAACAGGATGTTCTCGCGAATGGTGCCGTCGAAGAGGAATGACTCCTGCAACACCACGCCCAGTTGCGTGCGAAAAGTGTCCAGGTTGACCTGCGCCAGATCCACGTCATCGACCAAAACGCGGCCACTGGATGGCGTGTGGAAAGCGCATAACAAGCTGATAATGGTGGACTTGCCTGATCCCGACGAGCCCACCAGCGCGGTCACCGTTCCAGGCTCGGCCGTAAAGCTTACGCCGTGCAGCACGGGCTTGTCCGCGTCATAGGCAAACTCCACGTCCTCAAAGCGAACCGTGCCCTCAATTGGCGGCATCATCACGGTGCGGCCGGGACTCTGGTTTTCTTCCGGCTCGGACATGATCTCATTGGTGCGGTCCAGGCCGGCAAAGGCCTCGGTCAGTTGCGTGCCGATGTTCACGATCTGGAAGACCGGCGCGATCATGAAGGCCAGAAACATGTTGTAGCTGAAGTAGTCGCCGACGGTCCAGGTGTTGGCCAGCACGCGATGGCCGCCCAGCCACATGACCAGCGCCGAGACCAGGCCGAGCACGGTGGTGGAGGCCGCAGCCATCGAACTGGTCATGGTCAGCGACTTCATCACGTTAGCCAGCAGGCGATCCACGCCTGTCGAGAAGACCTTTGCCTCGCGCTCCTCGGCGTGATAGCCCTTGATGACGCGCACGCCGCCCAGCGACTCGGTCAGCCGTCCCGTAACCTCGGCGTTGATTTTGGCGCGTTCGCGAAAGATGGGGCGTATGACCCGAAAAGCATATTGCAAGATAAAAACGAATGCACCCAGCACCGCAAAGACCGTCAGTGTAACCGTCACGCTGCGATGCAGCAGATAGAGAAAGGCCAGCACGGCGGTTAGCAGGCCGCCCACAAACTCCACCAGGCCCGTGCCCACCAGGTTGCGCACGCCCTCCACGTCGGTCATGATGCGCGCCACCAGCGTGCCGCTGCGGTTTTCGTCGTAGTAGGAGACGGAAAGCAGGCCCACGTGCCTCTGCACCTGGCGGCGCATCTCGGCGATCAACCGCTGCCCGGCCTTGGAAAGCAGTTGCGTCAGCGAGAAAGATGTAATGGCCTGCACCACCATGGCCGAAAATACCAGGACGATGAAGATGGGCAGCAGATCAGGCCGGGGATGCGTGGGAGAAAGCACAGTGTCCAGCAGCGGCTTCGAGGTGTAAGGCAACACCAGCCCTGCGAAGCGGTTGATGACCATCAACCCCATACCGGCAAGAAGCAGCCCCAGGCGCGGGGCTACCAATGCCTTGATCTGCGGCCACAACTTCTTCAGGCTGGGCTTGCGCTTGGGCAGATCGGCCTGATTGGCGCGCGCGCTGCCGCCTCGCTGCGAATGCTCAGCGCGCCCGCCCATGCTCATTCCGCCACCAGGCCCACGTAGTCCACCCATGCGCTAGACCTTCCCGGAGCGCCGCGCGGCGGCGAAGGAGCGCGCGCAAAGTAACACATAAATCAGCAGCAGCGTGGTCAGCGCGAGCTTCGATGCCAGGGCGATCATCTCCGTCTGGTAAACAAACGTGGCGTGCACATAACTGCGCACTACTTCAACGGCTCCGCCCAGAAAACCGAGAAGCCCTATGCTCACGTTAATATGCATGAACAATTTGCGCCGTTTTTCGTTCGGACTGATGGCCAGCAGGCCGCCAAAGCCCAAGGCAATACCGATCCAGGCGGGAATCAGCGCGGTGGGGTGCAAGCTGCCGGTGCCCAGATAGCCAGCCAGGCCGAGGGCAATCAAAAGAACCGCAAAAACCAATGTCGTTTTTACCATGTGAACCCTCCATTCCTCATTCTTTCATCTGAGATGCGTGGGTAATCCAGGAATGTTGTTGATTAATACGGCACGTCCTTGAGCCGTTGGCCTTCAGTGGATTCAGGATAAAGGAACAGTGGGAGACAGTTTCAACCATATACGCTGCCCTGGCGTAACCAGAAACTATAGATATCAAAGAAGATACAGCAAAAGTTGTTGATTCTGTCTGGCTGCCCCCCAGGGATTCGAACCCCGATATGCCGCTCCAGAGGCGGCTGTCCTACCATTGAACGAGGGGGCAACAAGAACGCACAGGCTTGTCTTGCAGCCGTGCCGGCAGGGGCCGCGACAGGGCGCCGGCGGCCAAAAGCCAACTGGTTCATCATAAGGGGATTCCCTGCCCCGGTCAAACCCGCAGAGCCCAACTCCCGGACCTGTTCTTAATATTTACCCTCCTCGGTAATCCCCCGAGCAATCTTCTTCGTCTATTCACTTAAACATGAACATATCGAACCCTTGTGCTTCACATCCCTCCCCGGTATAGAATCAGGACTGCGAATGGAGTTGATCCTCAATTTCGTCTGGGCGCTGCTGGCGACGCTGATGATCTGGCTGTGGATGCGTCATGCTCCGTGCGAGGGCGCAAGGCGGACGCAGTTGGTTGCTCTGGCGGTGGTCATCCTGATCCTGCTTCCGGTGATCTCGGTGACCGACGACCTACAAGCCCTCCAGAACCCGGTCGAACTCAATTGCTGCGCGCGCCGCCAACATGCCGCCTCCGGCTCTCACTCCATCTTTCCCGCCACCGCAACACTTCCCCCGCCGGTTTTTGCCGAGCTTTCCTTCGGATTTTTGCGCTTTGCAGCGCGGGGCAATCGTCCCGCCCCGCTGGTGGAGCTTCCCGCCCTGGCTTCCATCCAGAATCGGCCGCCGCCCGCCGCCTGATCGGTCGCCGTGCAGTTCCTGCATCTCTTGGCCTCCTCTGTTCTTTCTGTCATCGCCGTGCAGACCACGGCGCAAAGGCTGCTTATGAAAAAAATCTTTTCTATTCTGTCAGCCTCGCTTGCGGCCGCGCTGTTTTTTCTTGAGCCGGTTCCAGGTCTTGCGCAACAAGCTGGTCCGGCGCAACCGGGCCCTGTCTTGACCTGGGATCAGGTGAAGGCAAAGTTTGAAGCCGCCAACCCCGAGCTCCGGGCAAACGCCCTCGGGGTGGAGGAGATGAAGGCCGCGGAGATAACGGCTTTTCTGCGACCCAATCCGCAAGTGGGCCTGTCGAGCGATGGATTGCAAATTGCACCTCACACGGTCCCTGGACTGGGAACGCATTGGATGCCGCTGACCGGCAACCAGCTTGTCCCCAGCATTAACTACCTGCACGAACGCGAGCGAAAGCGTGAGTTACGATTGCAAAGCGCCAAGGAAGGCACTCAGATAGCCGGCTCGCAGCACGAGGATCTGGAGCGCAATCTTCTCTTTGATTTGCGCGCGCAGTTCGTCCAAACACTCGAAGCCAAGGCTGTGCTGGAACTGGCCAAGGCCGATCTGGCGTACTACGACAACATCATCAAGATCAGCCGTGACCGTCTCCGCGCAGGCGACATCGCGCAGATCGACCTGGACCGCATAGAACTTTTTCGCGTCCAATATGAAGTGGAGATTCAGACAGCCATCGTCAACCTGCGCACCGCAAAGATTCAGCTTTTGCAACTGCTTAACGACCGCACGCCTGTCGAGCAGTTCGATGTGACCGGCGTCTTCGACTTCACAGACGATCTGAAACCGTTGGAAGAGTTCCGCCAGATTGCGCTGGATGCGCGCCCCGACTTGAGAGCCGCGCTGGAATCCATCCAGCAGGCCCAGACCAACCATAAGCTGGCCGTGGCCAATGGCTCTACCGATCCCACCTTCGCAACCTGGTACTCCTACAACCCCGCGTTCAACAACACCTTTGGCCGCTATACGCTTGGCGCAAGCGTCAACATTCCGTTGCGCATCTTTGACCGCAACCAGGGCGAGAAGAAGCGCACGCAGATTGACATCGGCCGCAATGAGCAATTGACCGATGCCGTCCGCGCCCAGGTTTTCAGCGATGTGGACTCGGCCTATGTGCAGGTGGAAAGCAGCCTGGCGCTGCTCCGCCCCTACAAGGCGCAATACAAGGCGCAGGCGCTCAGGGTGCGCGAGACAGTAACTTACTCCTGGGAGCACGGCGGCGCCTCGCTGATGGACTTTCTCAACGCGCAGAGCGACTACCGGGCCGTCCAACTGGCCTACGCGCAACTGGTCGGCTCTTATCTGACCGCCGCCGGACAACTGAATCTTGCCGTGGGACGCGAGGTAATCCAATGATTCCGTATTCCATGAAGCATCTCTTTAACTTTTCGCTCTATCTTGCTCTGGCCGCATCGCTTTCTCTCTCCGGTTGCAAAGGCAAGGATGAAGGCGATGGCGCGCCGCCGCCGGCCAAGGTCATCCAGGTGGCCGACATGAACCTGGTCACCATCGACGCCAACGATGTTGCAAAGTTTCCCCTTACCGCCGCTACCCAGATCGAAACCGCCTCCGAGTTGACCGCCACTGGCTCGGTCTTTCCCGACATCGCCCGTGAGATTCCGGTCATCTCGCTGGCCAATGGCCGCGTGGTGGACATCAAGGCCCGCCTCGACGACAACGTGAAAAAGGGCCAACTGCTCTTGAAGGTGCAAAGCCCGGACATTACGGCGGCCTTCGACACCTATCTCAAGGCGGCCAACGACGAGCACATGGCCAACATGGCTTACATGCGCGCCGACGATCTGTACCATCACGGCGCCATCTCGCAGGCCATGCTGGAGCAGGCAGAAGACACGGAGAAGGACGCCAAAGCTGATCTGACGGCTGCCGAAGAGCAACTGAAGACGCTAGGCGTGGACAAGAATCATCCCAGCAGCGTCGTCAACGTCTACGCGCCCATCAGCGGCGTAATCGTGGCGCAGAACGTAACCAACGCCGCCGCCGCGGGCGTAAGCCTCTCCGGCTCGGCCACGGCATTCACCATCGCCGATCTCTCCGTCGTGTGGATCGTCTGCGATGTCTACGAGAACGATATTCCCAAGCTGCAACTGGGCCAGGAAGCGAAAATCAAGCTCAACGCCTGGCCGGATCGCCCTCTGACCGGCCGCATCAGCGACATCGGCCCCATTCTCGATCCCTCGCTGCGCACCGCCAAGGTACGCATCGAGCTTGCCAACCCCGGCTTTCTCAAGCTGGGAATGTTTGGCACAGCCACCTTCACCAGCCGCGCAAAGGAGACACACGCCGTGGTTCCAGCCGATGCCGTGCTGCATCTGCACGACCGCGATTGGGTCTTCCTGCCGACGGGCGGCAACCAGTTCAAGCGCACGGAAGTCCATGCCGGCAAGATGCTGGACGGCAGCTGCCAGGAGATTCTCTCCGGCATTCATCCCGGCCAGCAGGTCGTCAGGAATGCTCTCTTACTCGAAACCGCGGGGAACCAATAGATGATCCGCGCACTCGTCGATTTCGCGCTCAAGAACCGCTGGCTGGTGCTCGGCGGGGTCGTCGTACTCTCCGCATGGGGCATTTTCAGCTTCCGCGCTCTGCCTGTGGAAGCCTACCCCGACGTAGCCAACAACTATGTGCAGATCATCACGCAATGGCCGGGCCGCAGCGCAGAAGAGATCGAGCGCCAGGTCACCGTGCCGGTCGAGATTCAGATGGCCGGCATTCCTCACCTCACTCATTTGCGCTCCACAACGCTGGCCGGCTTGTCCAGCCTAATGCTGATCTTTGACGACGACTCCACCAGCGACATCAACCGCGAGCATGTGCTGGAGCGGCTGAGCATGGTCAGCCTGCCCGCCAATCTGGTGCCGCAGATGGGCACCGATTGGAGCCCCGTCGGCCAGATCTTCTGGTACACCGTTGAAAGCACCAACCCCTCCTACGATGTGATGGAAAAGAAGGCGCTCGAAGATTGGACGCTGGAGAAGTCCTTCAAGGGCGTCACCGGCGTGGTCGATGTAGCCAGCTTCGGCGGACCGACCAAGGAGTACCAGATTAAGCTCGATCCGGAGAAGCTGGTCTCTCACGGATTGAGCATCAGCCAGGTCGAGCAGCAGATCATCTACAACAACACCAACGGCGGCGGCAGCTTCATCGAGCAGGGCGCGCAGCAGATCAACGTGCAATCCGTCGGCCTCTTCACCAGCGTGCAGGACATCGAGAACACCGTCGTCAAGACCCAGAACGGCGCGGCCATCAAAATCAAGGACATCGCCGCCGTCGCGCAAGGGCCCAAGATTCGCCTGGGCCAGATCGGCAAAGCCTCCAAGCCTTACGCGATCATCGACGGCAAAAAGTACTATGACGACGGCAAAATCATTGATAATCCCGATACCGTCGAAGGCATCGTGCTCATGCAGAAGGGCGCCGACTCCGATCCCGTCCTGGACGGCATTCACGCCGAAGTCAGCAAGCTCAACGGAGACAAGGACCACCCCGGTATCCTGCCCAAGGGCGTGAAGGTCGTTCCCTTCCTCGACCGCTCCGATCTGGTTAGATTCACGGTGGACACCGTGGAACGCAACCTGACCGCGGGGATGCTCCTGGTCTCCATCATCCTATTTCTCTTTCTCGGCAACATTCGCGGCGCTATTATTGTCGCCCTCACCATTCCCTTCTCGCTGATGTTCGCCTCCATCTGCCTCGACATCAGCCACATTCCCGCCAATCTGCTCTCGCTGGGCGCGCTGGACTTCGGCATGGTCGTCGATGGCTCGGTGGTGATGATCGAAAACATCGTCCGCCATCTTTCGCGCCCAGACGACACCCGTCCACCCGCGCGGAGGATTCGCGAGGCCGCGCATGAAGTGCAGCGGCCCGTATTCTATGCCCGCGGCATCATCATTACTGCCTATCTGCCCATCTTCACCCTTCAGGCCGTCGAGGGCCGGCTTTTCAAGCCCATGGCCTGGACCGTCACCTTTGCCCTGCTGGGCGCTCTGGGCTTCGCCATGTTCGTCGCGCCGGTCGCGGCCAGCATGATCTTCAGCAAGGGCGCCAAGGAATGGCACAACCCGCTCATGCAGTGGCTCACTGAGCACTATCGCGTAGCCGTTCGCTCGGCCATTGAACACCGCTACAGAACCTTCGGAATCGCCGCCTCCCTCTTCGCCATTGCAGTCTTTCTTACCTTTGGCGGCCCCATCGGCTCGGAGTTTTTGCCCCACCTCGACGAGGGATCAATCTGGGTTCGCGGAACGCTGCCTCCCAGCGAAGGCCCCACGGCCAGCATCGACTTCACCAACAAGGCGCGCGTTGTGATGGCTTCGTTCCCCGAGGTCACCCAGGTCGTCAGCCAGACTGGACGCCCCGACGACGGCAACGACACGACCGGCTTTTTTAACACCGAATACTTTGTCGACCTGAAGCCCAAGAAGCAGTGGCGGCCCGTCTTCCACCAGGACAAGGAACAACTCATCGCCGCCATGGACAAGGAGTTGAGTAAATTTCCCGGCGTTCTGTGGAACTACTCCCAGCCCATCTCCGACAACATGGAAGAAGCCGTCTCCGGCGTCAAGGGCGAGTTGGCCGTCAAGCTCTACGGCGACGACCTACGCACCCTGGAAAAGAAAGCTGACGAGATTCAGGCCCAGATGGCAGCGGTTAAGGGCATCGAGGATCTGGGCATCTTCCGCATCATCGGCCAGCCCAACCTGAACTACACCGTGGATCGCTCCGCAGCAGCCCGCTGGGGCATCAACGTGGCCGACATCCAGGATGCCTTGCAGACCGCCGTGGGCGCCAACGCTCTGACCCAGGTGCAGCAGGGCGAGGCCCGCTTCGATGTCACCCTGCGCTATCAACAGCAATATCGCGACACGCGCGAGGCCATCGAGAATGTGCGCTTGCTTGCGCCCTCCGGCGAGCGCGTCTCGTTGGCACAGTTGACAAAAGTCTCTGCCGACGACGGCGCCGAGGAGATTTATCGCGAGGGCGGCCAGCGCTACATTGCCATTAAATACTCGGTCCGCGGACGCGACCTGGGCAGCACCGTCGAGGAAGCCCTCGCCAAGGTGAACAAGAATGTGAAGTTGCCGGCTGGTTATCACCTTGAATGGGCCGGCGAGTATGAGAGCCAGAAGCGCGCCGACAGGCGCATGGCCTTCATCGTTCCCATCACCGGGATGGCTATCTTCCTTATCCTCTACACTATGTTCCGCTCTTTCAAGTGGGCCATACTCATTCTGGTCTCGGTCATGATGGCCTCCATCGGCGGGCCGTTGGCGCTGTTCATCACCCGCACCAACTTCTCGGTCTCGTCGGCGGTCGGCTTCCTGGCGCTGTTTGGGGTCTCGGTGCAGACCGGCGTCATCATGATCGAGTTCATCAACCAGCTCCGCGCCCGCCGCAAAGGCATGGAAGTCTCCACCCAGGAACACATCGTCGAGGCCGCGGTTGAAGGCGCGGTGCTGCGCCTGCGACCCATTATGATGACTCTGCTGGTTGCCACGCTGGGCCTGCTGCCGGCCGCGCTTTCGCACGCCATCGGCTCCGATTCGCAGCGGCCCTTCGCCATCGTCATTGTCGGCGGCCTGCTCGCCAATCTGGCCATCAGCATCTTCCTGCTTCCCACCCTCTACGTGTGGATGGCCCGCGAAGACGACGTGTTGCCCGCGGTTGAATCCAGCGAGGAGTTTTAGAGAGTTTTGCAGGATTGTGCAAGAAAGCACGGGAATATCAGGCGGGACTCGCGCTTTCTTGCAGATAATTACCCTCCACCGGCGCACAATCATTCCATGAACAAGGTTCAAAGACGCACGTTGTTATTGATCACTGACCACTGCCGGAGTCCCCAGCGAGCGATTTATGCTCGCTGGGGTGGTTGACCACTGAAAACTGGGTACCCCCTCCCCCTCAAATAAAATAAATATATAATAATCTTGCAGATAATTACTAATCTTCTGGGAATCAACAACTTCCGAAGAAGCCCCTGCAAAAACGCAAAAAATGCCTTTGCAGATAATTATGAAACTGCTTAAACCGGCAACTGCTTCACTCTTCGCGAAGCACTTCCAGCGGCCGAAGCCCAAGAATTCTGTAGCTCGCAATCCAGCCTGTCGCAGTAGCCAATACGGCTGTTCCTACAAGCGCAATGAGTGTGGCTCGCCACTCGATCTGGAAGCCCACTTCCAGTTTGCGCAGCAGCACCCGCGTCAGCACGTTGGCAAAGACCACGCCCACCGAACCCGCCAACAGGCCCAGCACGCTGAACTCCACGCTGAAGGTGCGCACAATCCGCATCCGCGTCGCGCCCAGCGTCTTCAGCACCACCGCCTCGCGCATCCGCCGGAAGCGTGTGCTGGCGATGCTCGAAGCCAGAATCATTAGCCCGGCGAAGATGGAGAATCCGGCCAGAAAACGCACCACAAACGTAATCTGATCGACCACGCTCTCGATCCGCTCCAGCACATCAGCCAGATTGATCACCGTCACCGTGGGATAAGCCGCGAAGAGCGCACGCTCCATCGCCGCAACTTGCTTCGGATCAACGTGCGCCCCGCCGTACCAGGTTGCCGGCTCATTTTCAAGCTGTCTCGAAGGCAACACGAACGACACGCGCGCTCCCAGGTGCTGCCCATCGGCGCGATAGATAACGCCAGCTTTCAGCGTCCGCGCCACTCCGCCCACTTCCAGCTCTACCGTCGAGCCCAGGCCCAAATGCAACCGCTGGGCCGTGCCTTCACTGATGGCAAGTTCCGCAGCGCCGGAATCGGTCCACCATTTGCCTTGCGTCACCTTGTCGCCCGCCGGAGCCGCATCGGCCCAGCTTAGCTCCGCGTTTTCCAGCATCCGCCGCGGGAAATGCTGCTCCTTCAGTTGCTCCACCGGCTTACCGTTGAGCAAGACAAAGCGCCCTGCCACCACCGGCATCAGGTCCAATGCCTGACTGACACCCGGCTGATGCGAGAAGAACTCCTTCACACCGGCAATTTCGTCGGTCGTTACATCGATCAGAAACACATTGGGCAGCTTGGGTGAGGCTGTCTCGCGAATGTCGCGCAAGAGCATAGCCTGCATCAGGTAGACCGCCAGAATCAGCATCACGCCCGTGCCCAACGCAGCCAAAACCGCCGCCGACTGGTTCCCCGGCCGGTAAAGATTCGCCAGCCCGTGCCGAAGGAACGAAGGCAGCCGCAGCCGGACGCGATTGAGCAGAAAGCGCAGCGTGCGCAACGCCACCGCCGCCAGCACAAGCAACACCACTAGAGCAATCGTGAAGATCAGCGCAAACCAGCCGCCCACCTTGGCCGAATCCGACAGCGCCCAGGCGATTCCGCCAAGTGCGGCAATCACTACCACTGAAATTCCTAGTTGCAGCCGGCGCGCCCACCAGCCGGCAAACCAGCCGCCGATGCCCTCCGGCCCCTGCTCCACCAGCCTGCGCAAGACCAGCACTGGCCTCACATTCCGCACGTCCAGCAACGGCGGTAGACAAAAGAGCAAGGTCGTCAACAATCCCGTTCCCAGCCCGGCGGCAACCGAATGCCAGGGAAATTCCAGCGTCGCGTGAACCGGAAGCAGCTTGCCGAAGACCGCCGGCAGAACGGCCATCACGCCCACGCCCGCAGCCACGCCCAGAAGGCCTCCGGCGAGGCCCAGGCCTAAGGTTTGAAGAAGGAAAATCCGCAGCAGATCGCCGGAACTGGCGCCCACGGCCTTCAGAATGGCCAGCATGTCCATGCGCTGCTCCAGGTGCGCGTGCATGGCCATGGCCACGCCAATGGCTCCCAGCACCATGGCGACCAAACAGATCAGGCTCAATATCGCAGTGGCGTTGTCCAGGCCCCGGTTCAGGCCCGGATTGCCCTCGCGGAAGTCCATCACCTGCGCGTCCGGCAGAGCCGTCTCCGCCTGCTTGCGCAATGCGACGGGATCGGCTTGCGGCGGCAGCTTCATCAGCAGCTTTTGGCTAGCCCGGCTCCCCGGAGCCAGCAGACCGGTCCGATCGAGCGCGGCCTGTGAGATCATCACCCGCGGTCCCAGCCCTGCTACGGCGCTGATGCGGTCCGGCTCCTGCTTCAGCACGGCGGCAATGCGAAAGCTTCTGCCGCCCAGTCGCAGAGTCTGACCCACCCGCGCATTCAATCGGATGAGAAACTCCACGGCCACCACCGCCGAGTCGCCATCGAGAGCCTGCTTGAGGCTCATCGCCGGTTCCAGCTCGGCCGTGCCGTAATACGGATACTCGGCTGGGTCCACAGCCTTGAGCGAAACCAGCAGCGGGACTAAATCAGGCGGGACAGACGCCATGGAAACCGTCTCCGTGACCCAGGTGGTGCGAATACTGCCCGGTTGCGCGATGGCCGCAATCCTGTCCTTCTCTTCGGCTGTCGGCTGATGGAAGAGCCGCACGGTCAGATCGCCGGCCATCAGCGACCGTGCTTCCGTGCTCAGCGTCCGCCGGAAGCTTTCGCTGAAGCCGCGCACGCCGACTAACGCCGCCACTCCCACAGCCACCGACAGCACGACAAAGCCGAACTTGCCCGGAGCGGAGCGCAAATCCCGCCAGCCGATGGCCCCGGCTCGCTTCCAACTCAACGCGCGCTTAGCCATTCCTCTCCTCGATTTGGACTGAAATCTCGCATAAGCCGGGAAAGGTCTCGGTAAAGGGCAACGTATCTTCTATGATCATTCCGTCCTTGAGAATAATCTTGCGGTCGGCGCGGCTGGCTATCTCCGGGTCGTGCGTCACCAGCACCAGCGTGGTGCCCGCTGTGTGATTGCGCTCCAGCAAGAGGTCCAGAACCATCCGCCCGTTGGTAGAGTCCAGGTTACCCGTCGGTTCATCGGCCATTACAATCGGCGGCTCGACGACAAAGGCCCGCGCCAGCGCCACGCGCTGCTGCTCGCCGCCCGAGAGCTGCACCGGGTAGTGGTCCACCCGCTCGGTGAGGCCAACCTCGCCCAGCAGCCGCCGCGCCTGCGCGATGCCGCTGCCTTGTACGTTCAACTCGTAGGGCAGCAGCACGTTTTCCAGAGCCGTAAGCGTCTCGATCAACTGGTAGGACTGAAAGACGAAGCCAATCTTCTTCCCGCGCACAGCGGCGAGTTCCGCCTCGGCAAGATTGTGAATCGGAACGCCGTCCAGCCAGATTTCGCCGCTGCTAGGCGTGTCGAGACCAGCCAGCAGGCCCAACAGCGTGCTCTTGCCACTGCCGCTCGCGCCCAGGATGGCCACAAACTGGCCGGCTGGAATGGTCAATGTGATTCCTTTCAGAATCTCCACACGTCGCGCGCCGTTCTGAATCCATTTCTTCGCGTCCCGAACCTCGATCACGCTGCCCGCCTCCTGAAACTCTGTTCCAGTTCCCTGCTCTTCGCTACACTGTTCCTGTGGACGTTCGCCGCCGTATTATCGTTTCGTTTTGGCTGATTCTTCTCGCCCGCCCGCTGCTGGCCGCCGAACGGCCGGTTCTGGTCTGCTACGGCGACAGCATTACCGCCGGCCATGGGCTTGAGACTGGCCAATCCTTTCCCGACGCGTTGCAACGCGACCTCAACCTTCGCGGCTACCACTACAAGGTAAACAACCAGGGCACCAGCGGCGCCACCACCAAGGACGCTGTCGCCGTTCTGCACGCGATTCTGCTGCTTCACCCCCAAGTCGTCATCGTCGAGTTCGGCGGCAACGACGGTCTGCGCGGCCTGCCCCTGGCCGAGACGCGCCGCAACCTCGACGCGGTGCTGACCGCCCTGGAAAACGCTCACATCAAAATCCTGCTCGCCGGAATCACGCTCCCACCCAACTACGGCCAGGAATACATCCAGCAATTCGAGTTGATCTTCCGCTATCTGGCGCAAAAACACCACACTGCCTTCGTTCCCATGATCTACAAAGACCTGGTCAATGTTCCCGGCACGATCCAGCCCGACGGCATCCACCCCACCGCCAAAGGTTCCGAGATCATCGCGCGAACGCTGCTGCCGGCGCTGGAGCCTTTATTGCATAAAGGCCAGTAGACTACTTCACCCCATTCCCACCACCGGCTGAAAGAGCGTTCCTGCTACGCGACGGGCAATCCCCACAAGTTCATTCTGGCTGGCGAAAACTTTGACCAGCGGCGCGCTGGAAAACTCGGGGAGATTGGCCTGCGCGCCGTTGCGTAGACGTCCGAGAGACAGCGCATCGCCGGTGACCGAAGGCATCTCCGGCAACAGGCTGCGCGGATGCACGCACAACGCCTCCAGAGCATCGGCGTTTCCGGCCAGCGACTGCAACTCGTCCAGCGTGTGCGCCTCGGCGAGCGTGAAGACTCCAGCCTGAGTGCGGCGCAGACTGCTCAGGTGCGCCCCGCAGCCCAGATCCTGGCCCAATTGGTGAGCCACAGCCCGCACGTAGCCGCCGGCACTGATGCTTATCGTGAAGCCAGCTTCTGCGCCGTCTAGCGAAACAATCTCAAAGCGATGAATGCAGATTGTGACGGCCTTCAGTTCCACAGGCTTGCCCTCGCGGGCCAGCTTATAGGCAGGCGTGCCGGCTATCTTTTTTGCGGAGAATGGCGGCGGCATCTGCTCTATCTCGCCATGAAAACGGCTGGCCGCCGCGCGCACCTGATCGAGAGTCAGCGCGGGCAGGGAGTCCTGTCCGGAAGGCTGACCCTCGGCGTCGTAGGTGTCGGTGGCAAAGCCGAAGCGGATCGTCCCTGTGTAGCTCTTATCCGCCGAGGAGAAATACTGCGCCAGGCGGGTAAACTTGCCCAGCAGCAGAGGCAGAACGCCGGTGGCCATGGGATCCAGCGTGCCCAGGTGGCCGATGGAGCGTTCGCCGGTGATTCTGCGCAGAATCCCCACCACGTCGTGGCTGGTCATGCCGGCCGGTTTGTCGATCACCAGAAGCCCGTTCACCTCTTCACTTTAGCTGACCGGGCCGCCCGCTTACACCACGCTCGAATCGTGCTGCCGCACCAGCGACAGGAACTCTAGGCGCGTTTCTTTCTGGCGGAAGCAGCCCACCATGGCCGAGGTCACCGTCGAGGAGTGCTGCTTCTCAATGCCACGCATCATCATGCACAGGTGGCGCGCCTCGATGACCACGCCCACGCCCAGCGGCTGGATGGCATTCTGAATGGCATCGGCGATCTGGCGTGTGAGCCTCTCCTGAATCTGCAAACGGCGAGCAAACACTTCAACTAATCGCGGTATCTTACTGAGACCAATAACCTTACCTTTGGGAACATAAGCCACATGAACCTTGCCGAAGAAGGGCAACATATGATGTTCGCAGAGCGAGAAGATCTCGATGTCCTTGACGATGACCATCTCGTCGTAGTCCTCGTCAAAGAGCGCCCCGCGCAGGATTTCGGACGGGTTCTCGTTGTAGCCCCTGGTCAGGTAGGCCATCGACTTTTCCACGCGCCCCGGCGTGGCTAGCAAGCCCTGGCGGCTGGGGTCTTCGCCCATGCGGCTGAGAATCTCGCGGAGAATCTCCTCGGTGCTGTATCCGCTCAGTCCTTCATCGATCTCCGCTGCCTGATGAATCCTCTTGCTCAATGCAATCGGCTGTGCCATGTTTCTCATCCTCCCTGGGGAATAGGGTGCCGTTTTCACTCGCCCGCGCACTCAAAGAAATTGTTCTCCGTCTCTTCCACGCGTACTCGCTCCAGCTCGCCAGCCGGCAGCGCGTCCTTCAACAGTGCGAAGACCGCTCTACAGAGATTCTCCGTCGTCGGCACGCGATTCACAAAAAGCGGGTCGAGGTTGAGGTTGGCGTGATCAAATCGCTCAATCACGCGGCTGCGCACCACCTCATCCAGCGCCTTCAGGTCTACCACCATCCCAGTATCCGGGTCCACCGCTCCAGCAACCACCACTTCGACCACATAATTGTGCCCGTGGCCATGCGGATTGTTGCATTTGCCGTAGGCCGCCCGATTCTCTTCCGCCGAGAGTGCGTCTGTGTGCAGCCGGTGGCTGGCAGAAATCGTGTAGCGGCGGCCAAAGCTGGCTCTCACGCCTCACCCCTATATTCCGCGAAGATCTCCGGCGTCTCGTAGACCCTCACCCTGCTCAGTCGCGCTCCACCAGCCGTCTTCACAGTCGGCTCCAGCCGCTTCCACGCCGCAATGGCAATGTTCTCCGTGGTCGGTATCGCGGCTGCAAATTCAGGAACTTCAAGGTTCAGGTGGCGATGATCCCAGGCTGCGAGCACCTCGCGCTCCATGATCTCCTTGAGCCTCTTCAGATCGGCGACAAAGCCGGTGACCGGGTCCGGCTCGCCCGCCACCGTAACCTCCAGCGTGTAGTTGTGCCCGTGCCCGTTGCGATTGGCGCAACGGCCGAAGACCTGCTCGTTCTTCTCCGCAGTCCACGCCGGGTTCCAGTAGTAGTGCGAAGCGGAAAATGTGGCTCGGCGCGTCAGATAGATCATTCTGACCCCTCATAGGAACAGATGCCTGAGTTCAGGTCAAGGCTTCATGCATTAAAGCTGCATTAAGCCGCGTAGCTCCTTCCCTTCCAGCTTACGCGCTTTAGGATGCGGTGCTGGTACCAACTGCGGTAGAGCAGCGCTATGAAGAGCGGCAGCCCCAGCGGCGAGATGGCGCAATCGAAAAACGGAAAGTTGCTCTTTGCCACGCGGCCGTAAAAGCGGAAGAGGTTGCGCACCCAGAGCAGGGCCAGCACCCATCCGGCGATCAGCCATTGCGCCGAATGAGCGAAGAGGCGCGCGTGCCAGAACTCCAACGCCAGCAGCGGCAGCGCCGCCAGCAGCAGAATATCGATCAGCCGCCAGACGGCCAGCGCCAGGCAGTTGCCAAAGAGCAACGACAGGTTCTTGGTCCAGCCCTCGATCATCGCCGCCGTGGTGCGATACATGCGCACGGAGACGGCATCCTCGGCATAACGGAAGCGCAGACCGGCCTTGCGCCGCTTGGCCAGAAAGGCCAGTTCCACGTCTTCCAAAATCTTTTCGGAGACTGCCGCGTGGCCGCCGATCCGCCTGTAGGCCTCCCGCTCGACCAGCAAAAACTGGCCGTTTGCCGCGGCGATGCGCTCGGCGGGGTCGGAGACCTTGGCCGGAGGATACGCCAGAGCCAACTCGCAGAAGACCAGAGGCATCAGCGACCGCTGCGCGAGGCCGCTTACCATCTGGCGCGGCGAGTAGCTTAACATGCCCACCTTGTGCCGGGCGGCCTCATGCAGCGCCCGGTGCAGATTTCCCGGTTCGTGGATTGTATCCGCGTCGGTAAAGAGCAGCCATCGCCCACGCGCTCGTTTGGCCGCGGTCCAGATGGCGCTGTTCTTGCCGGTCCAGCCTTCCTCCAGCTTGCCAGCTTCGAGCACGGTGACCCCGACAAAGCCGCGAGCGATCTCAGCGGTGCGGTCGGTCGAGTGATCGTCCACCACAATTAATTCCCACTCCCGGCCAAGCTTGAAAATCTCCTCGGACTGGCTGACCAGCGATTGGAGGCAGGCGGCAAGGCACTCTTCCTCGTTGCGCGCCGGAATAATGACGGTCAACTCCAGCAATTTCTTCGGCTCGGGCTGGTCGAAGGCCGTTCCCCACTGCACCGGCTGCGCCGCCGGCGCCTCGGAAAGCCCTAGAACCGGCTTGAACCCGCTTTCCCCAACCGCTGCGCCTTGCCGCTTCCTGTCCATCCGTCCTCACCCTTTCATAGGGGGCTTTCGCTCCGTATTATAGAGATGTGCGGCTCCCTCGGTTCCTCTCTCTCAGCTTGCTTGTGCCGTTGGCCTTCGCGCCCGGCTGCGACCGCGGCGCCCATCCAGCCCAGACCGGCCAGTCAGCCCCGGACTTCACCATCTCCGATGGCATGACCACCGTTCACCTGGCCGGCTACCGGGGCCGCGTGGTGCTGCTCAACTTCTGGGCCACCTGGTGCGCGCCATGCATTGAGGAGTTGCCTTCGCTGCTCCAACTGCACCACGACCGTCCCGATCTGGCCATCCTGGCCGTCAGCATCGACGAAAACCCTGACGCCTACAGCCGCTTTCTCTCCCGCCACCACGTGGACCTGACCACTGTTCGTGACCCCGCCCAGAAAGCCGCCCAGCTCTATCACACCGAGGGCTGGCCGGAGACCTACATCATCGACCGCCAGGGCGTCATCCGCCGCAAGGTCGTCGGCCCCCAGAACTGGGGCAGCCCGGAAATCCGCGCTTATCTGAAAAGCCTGTAGATTCTTGCTATCATCCCTTTATGACCACGGTGGAGATTCTCTTTCGCTATGCCAACCAGCCTACGGAGACGGTAACTTCTGCGCTGGCTAACACCCGCGAGGTCTACGGCATTCGCCGGCTCACCTTCGACCGCGCTGCCCATACGCTGTGCGTGGAGTATGACGCTACCCGGCTCAACGCTGAGGCCGTGACCAAGTTGGTACGCCAGGCAGGCCTGGAGATTGCCGGCGAACTACCCTTGATTCCTACGCAACCGGCTCAGGAGCAGGCGCCCGCGGCTTGAAAAAGGGCAATTGCGCCGCCGCAAAAACCCTGTTATTCTGTCTATGGTTTCGCTTGAAACCATCCGAGTGCGCCCGTAGCTCAGCTGGATAGAGCGACTGGCTACGAACCAGTAGGTCGGGAGTTCGACTCTCTCCGGGCGCACCATTCATTCCTCGATTTGTGGTTTTCCCGGGCCCTCATCCATTCTCCCGGCTTTCACACTTAGCGGCAAAGACCGTTAGTTATCGCGACAATATTCACCCCCTCCCCTTATGAAAAGAGCGAAGCGCCCATGCGCTTCGCTCTTTTTGCCAAACGGCTTTATGCTTTCAATACAGCCGGAAGTTGATCTCGATGGAGACCATCACTGCAACCGTCTTCTTGCTGTCTTTGTCGTAGGACGGCTTGAACTTGAATTGCTTAATCGCATCGATGGCTTTTTCGTCCAGCCCCATGCCCAGAGCACGGGTCACATGCGGATTCTGCGGATTTCCCTGCGCATCCACGATCAACGTGACGATGCAAACTCCCTGGTACTTGGCCCGCCGCGCCTCGTCGGAAAACTCGGGATCTACACTATGAATAACCACTGGCGCGGAGACTCCGCCGCCTACCCTGACCAGTCCGCCGCCGATGTTCCAGCCGGATCCCGGGCCGTATCCGTTTCCATTCCCTGAACCCAGGCCCATGCCGGAGCCGTTACCCAGCGAGCCCAGCTTGACATTGGGAGAGTTCGACTGGCCGAAATTCGGCAGCCTCATATTATCGGGAATGATAATGTCATTTTGCACATCGATGGAGGGAAGCGGCGGTTCCTCCACTTTGGGAGTTGGATCCGGAGCTTTCGCCCGCGGGGGAGTCTTGCCCTTGATGGCTTCGATCTTGTCTGGGCTTCCGCCGCCGCCGCCCGCGTTAATTTTGTTCTTGGGGGCATTCCAATCCTGTAGATCGATCTGCGTCGCCTTCAGATTCGGCTTTGTAGTGTTGATGTAGGTCTTCACTCCCATCAAGACGACGAACGCCGCAAGACTCACATTGAACGTGGCGGAGATGCCGAAGGCCCAGGGATTGCGCTTGACGGCCATCCGGTCCGGCACCGGTATCGGCGTCGAGGTCAGCTCCAGCGGAGGCAGTTTGGGCGGAAAAAAGATGTCGCGGAGGCTCTCATAGAGACCAACCCAGAGGGGAGTTTCCTCAACAGGAGCGCCGAAGGTACGGTCGAGTTCGCAGCCGTCCGTAGTAGCTGCGGCATCTTGGGATTCTGTATTTTGGTCGAGCAGGTCGTTGGCCATCGTTGCGTCTGGTTCTATTGCCTCTGGGTGCCTGGTCTGTCGGCCGAATGGGGGTGTTCTCGTCTCCAGGTCCGTACTTCCATTATGCTTGACGCCGGCGGGTTGTGTCTTGTCCGGGAGGGCCTCATTCTCCAGGCACTCATATTCCGGTACGGCAAGATGTCCCATAATCTATAGACGGTCTGAATCCGCAGTTGTTATCGAAATGACCTTGCCCCGTCCTTTACACTGAGAAAAGAACCAGATCGAAAGACCCAGGGAGTGACGATGTCCCCAGCACCGGAGTTGAAGGCGACTCTTACCTTGCCGCAAACCGCCTTCCCGATGAAGGCGAATCTGCCGCAGAATGAACCGCTTCGGCTGGCCCGCTGGGCCTCGCTCGGGCTTTATGACAAACTGCGCAAGGCCTCCGTGGGCCGCCCCACCTACCTGCTGCACGACGGCCCTCCCTACGCCAACGGCCCCATTCACTTGGGCCATGCGCTGAACAAAGGGCTGAAGGATTTTGTGGTCAAGTCGAAGACCATGGCCGGCTTCAACGCGCCCTATGTTCCCGGCTACGACTGCCACGGGCTGCCCATCGAGATCAAGGTGGATGAGCAACTGGGGCGGAAAAAACTCGAAATGCCCGTCCCCGACGTGCTCGCAGCCTGCCGCGCCTACGCGCAGAAGTATATCGACCTGCAAACCTCGCAGTTTGAGCGGATTGGCTGCCTGGGCCGCTGGGATACGCCCTACAAGACCATGTCCCGTGACTACGAGGCACGCACCCTGGAGGCCTTTTACGGCTTTCTGGAAAAAGGCTTCGTCTATCGCGGTCTCAAGCCGGTTTACTGGTGCATTCACGACCGCACTGCGCTGGCCGAGGCCGAGGTGGAGTACGAGATGCACACCAGCCCCTCGGTCTACGTGCGCTATCAGCTTACCTCGGACGCGGCGGCGATTGACCCGGCTCTTAAGGGCAAGCAGGTTTCGACCATTATCTGGACCACCACTCCGTGGACCCTGCCTGCGTCGATGGCCGTGGCATTTCATCCTGATTTTGACTATGTGGCGCTGGCTGCGGGCGACCAGGTTTACATCGTGGCTGCCGAACTTGCTGTTTCCGTTGCCGCAGCTTGCAAATTGGATAAAACCACGGAGCTGGCCCGCTTCAAGGGCAGTCTGCTGGAGCGCGCCACCTTCCAGCATCCGTTTCTGGAGCGCAGTGTTCTGGGCGTGCTGGCCACCTATGTCACCGCCGATACGGGAACCGGCGCGGTTCATACCGCGCCCTCGCACGGCGCGGAGGATTTTTACACCGGCCTGAACTACGGCCTGGACCAAACCTGTCGCGTCGACGCCTCCGGCCGCATTCAGGTAGACCCCGAAGCCTGGCCGCTGGCCGCGCCGCCTGCCTTCGATGGGATGAAAGTGTGGGCTGCCAATCCCGTCATCGTGGCCATGATGGAGGAACGTGGAGCGCTGCTGGCCGTGAGCGACCTGGAACACTCCTACCCGCACTGCTGGCGCTGCCACCATCCGGTCATCTTCCGCGCCACCGAACAGTGGTTCATCTCGCTCGACACGCCCGTCAAGTCGGCCAAAAATGAGGAAATAACCTTCCGCCAGCAGGCTATCGAGGAGATTGACAAGGTCATCTGGGACCCGGCCTGGGGCAAAGAGCGCATCACCAATATGATCGCCACTCGCCCCGACTGGTGCATCAGCCGCCAGCGCATCTGGGGCGTGCCCATCGCCGTCTTCCTGTGCGAAGGCTGCCAGAAGCCCATTCTGGACCCGTCGCTCAACCGCAAGATTGTGAAATTGTTTGAGAAACACGGCGTAGAAGCATGGCACACCACCGAGACGGCAGCGCTGCTCCCGGCCACCGCCGCCTGTGCTCACTGCGGCGGCACGGCCTTCCGCAAGGAGACCGACATTCTCGACGTCTGGTTCGACTCCGGCATCAGCTGGTTTGCCGTCTGCGAGTCCGACCCGGAGTTGAAGCCTGCCTACACGTCCTTCCAAAACGAGACTGGCGCGAAGGTTCTGTATCTCGAAGGTGGCGATCAGCACCGTGGCTGGTTTCACTCTGCGCTACTGACCTCGGTAGCTCTGCGCGGACGCGCGCCTTACTCGCATGTTGTCACCGCCGGATTCACCCTCGATGAGCAGGGCCGGGCAATGAGCAAGTCGCTGGGCAATGTCGTGGACCCGTTGGATATTGCCAAACAAATGGGCGGCGAGATTGTCCGCCTATGGGTAGCCTCCATTGACTTCCGCGAGGACATGGCGGCCAGCGACAACCTGATGCAGCGCTGCGCGGAAATCTACAAAAAGCTGCGCAACACCTTCCGCTTCCTGCTGGGCAACCTCAACGGCTATATTCCCCTGCTAGGAGAACTCAATCCCTTCGACCCCGTCCGCGATCGCGTTCCTGAGGCCGAGCTCCTTCCTCTAGACCGTTATATGCTGGCACGCACCCGCGAACTGACCGAGAATATCCTCGGCTGGTACGAGCGCTTCGAGTTCCATCGCGTCTACCACGCGGTCAACGAGTTCGCCATCGTGGACCTGAGCTCGTTCTATCTCGACGTACTCAAGGACCGCATGTACACCTTTCCGCCCACGAGCCAGCCGCGCCGCTCGGCGCAGACGGTGCTGTGGCAGATCACCGAAGCCCTGGCCCGATTGGTTGCGCCGATTTTGAGTTTTACTGCCGACGAGATCTGGGAGTATTTGCCTACTATCGAGAGCCGAAAGGCTTCTGTGCATCTGGCGCAATTCCCTGCCCCAGCGGAGATTTTCTCTGAAGATCCCGCGCCGTTGCTGGAAGAGTGGAAAGAACTATTCACAATCCGCAATCTCGCGCTGCAACATCTCGAGCACGTTCGGCAAGAGAAGACCATCGGAAAGTCCAATGAAGCGCAGGTCCATATTTTCGCAAGAGGTGATATATTCGCGCTTCTCCAGCGATACCAAGCTAATCTGAAGGAATTGCTTAACGTCTCACAGGTGTCTATACACGAGAAAACCGGTGTAATGGATTTAACACCTTACCTTGACAAAACGCATGTAACGAGCACACTCCAATCTTCGGATGATCTTTCCGTATCAGTCCGTACCGCCAGCGGTTCCAAGTGCGCCCGCTGCTGGAACTTCATGCCAGAGGTCTCCAACTACGGCATCTGGCAGAACATCTGCACACGTTGCCAGGAAGCGCTGAAGGAAATGAAGATTGCCCCGCCCCAGGCTCCTATGGATAAATCAAAGGAGGGCCAATGAAAATCACCGCGCCCCGCCGCCTTCACTGGCTGCTCATTATCTCCGCAGCGATCATCTTTGTTGACCGGCTGACCAAGACCTGGGTTGCGCTGCGCATCCCCGTGGGCGGTGCAATCCCGGTGATACCGCACGTTCTGCGCATCACGCACTGGACCAACGAGGGCGCGGCCTTTTCGCTTTTCGCCAACACCGCCTCGCCCAACGCGGTCCGCTGGGGATTGATCTGCTTCTCGTCGCTGATGGCGCTGATTATCCTCTTTCTCCTGGTCCGCCTCGGCGACCACTTCAACCTGACCACCGTCGCGCTGGCGCTGATCTTTGCCGGCGCGCTGGGCAACGTTCATGACCGCATCGCCTACGGCTCGGTAGTGGACTTCATCGAGGTCCACATCTTCAGCTACCACTGGCCTGATTTCAACATCGCCGACTCGTCGGTCGTCACCGGCGCCTGCTTGTTGCTGCTCGACACGCTACGGCCTAAAAAAAACGCAGTGCAATAACTGCTCAACTTCGCGAGGATTCCATGAAGTCTCCCGGTTACGCTCCTACCGTACGCATTCTGCTTGCGGCTTCGGCTGCATTTCTCTGCTTTTTTCTCTCTCTGGCAAGCGCCCAACGGCTGTCCCAGACCGTCCGCCCGGAGCACTACACGCTCATTCTCACGCCTGATCTCAAGGCAGCCACCTTCTCCGGCGTCGAGACCATTGATGTGAACCTTGCCGAACCAACAGATCACATTACGCTGAACGCCGCCGAGATCGCCTTTGAGGCTGTCAGTGTCGGCGTCGGCAGCGAAGGAAAAACGCTTAGGGCCATCGTCTCGCTCGACAAGGACAAGCAGCAAGCCACATTCACCTTCCCCGAAAAGCTGCCCACGGGCAAAGCCAGTCTTGCCATCGCTTACACCGGCATCCTGAACAACGAACTGCGCGGCTTCTATCTCTCCAAAACCGCCCGCCGCAACTACGCCGTGACGCAGTTCGAATCAACCGACGCGCGCCGCGCCTTTCCCTGCTTCGACGAACCGGCCTTCAAGGCCACCTATGACATTTCGCTGGTGGTCGATAGCGGCGACACGGCTATCTCCAACGGTGAGATCATCGCCGACACCGCAAGCCCCATAGCCGGCAAGCACACGCTCAAATTCGCCACCACGCCCAAGATGTCCACCTATCTGGTCGCCTTTCTGGTTGGCGACTTCCAGTGCACCTCGGGCGAATCCGATGGCGTGGCCATCCGCTCCTGCTCCACGCCCGACAAGGTGGCGCTTACACCCTACAGCGTAGATGTTTCGAAGTACGTGCTGCACTACTATAACAACTACTTCGGCATTCCCTACCCGCTCAAGAAGCTCGATCTGATCGCCCTGCCCGACTTCGAGGCCGGCGCCATGGAAAACTTCGGCGCCATCACCTTTCGCGAGACCGACCTGCTGATCGACCCTCGGACGGCCTCCGTTGGTGCACAGAAGGAAGTCGCACTGGTCATAGCCCACGAGATGGCGCACCAGTGGTTCGGCGACCTGGTGACCATGCAGTGGTGGGACAACATCTGGCTCAACGAGGGCTTTGCCACCTGGATGGAAGCCAAGGCCGTGGCGATCATGCACCCGGAGTGGAATATCGACCAAATGACTGCCTCCGAAGTGGATCAGGTGCTGAATCTGGACGCGCTACCAACTACCCGCGCCATTCGCGCCAAGGCCGACACCCCCGACGAGATCAACCAGATGTTCGACGGCATCGCCTACGGCAAGGCCGCCTCGGTTCTTCTTTCCGTCGAGAATTACCTGGGCGAGGAGACATTCCGCCAGGGAGTGCACAACTATCTGGCCGCCCACGTCTACGCGAATGCGACTGCGGAAGATTTTTGGGGCGCGCAGACCGCGACCAGCCACAAGCCGGTAGACAAGATCATGGAGAGCCTGGTGGCCCAGCCCGGAGCTCCGCTACTCACCTTCAGTGAGCCAGTTAAAGGCAAGGTTGCGGTAAGCCAGAGGCGTTTCTATCTCAGCCCCAGCATTCAGCCGGACCCCGCGCAGAAATGGACTCTCCCGGTTTGCTTTAAGGCCACAACTGGCCAGGCCTGCGAGCTTATCACTCCCTCCACGGCTAAGCTTAAGGCGCCTGTCGGCACACTCTTCTTCGCCAATGCTGGAGGCAAGGGCTACTATCGCAGCGCCTATCCGCCCAGTGTTTATGCGGCCCTGGTGACGCAGGTGGAATCTACACTCACGCCCGCCGAGCGCATCAGCCTGATCGGCGACGAGTGGGCGCAGGTGCGTTCCAATAAAGCTCCCATCGGCGCCTATCTTGACCTTGTGGCGGCTGTCAAAACCGATTCCGAAGCTGAGATCGTGAGCGCGGCCATGAACGGTGTCCGAGCAGCCTACACGCGAGTAGCCTCCACTGCCGATGAACGTGCCGCGCTCGCGGCCTGGATTCGCTCTTCCTTTGCGCCGATATACGCCAAGCTCGGCCCACCCGCCGACACTGACTCGGCCAATACACGCGAGTTGCGCTCACAACTGTTTGCCCTCCTCGGCAACTACGGCAAAGACCCAGCCGTCCTGGCGCAGGCTCGGGAGATTGCGGTGAAGTACCTGGCCAATCCCGGTTCTGTTGATGCCACCTTCGGCCAGACCGCTCTCGCCATAGACGCCCGCAACGGCGACGCTGCCCTCTTTGACCAGATGCAGAAAATTGCCGAGACCTCAACCAATCCGGAGTTTCAGGAAGGCGCGCTTCGCCTGCTGGCCCAGTTTGAAAACCCCGCGCTGGTGCAACGCTCCCTCGACTACGCCGCCTCGGGGAAGGTTCGCAACCAGGACGCAGTGATTCAGTTCGCGATCGCCCTTCAGATCGAAGAGAACCGCGAGCAGGCCTGGAGGTACATCCAGCAAAACTGGGAGAAGGTGCAGGCCCAGTTCACCACCGAGATGGGCGCCATACTGGTGGGATCCACGGGCAGCTTCTGCTCCGCTGAAGGCCGCGCCAGCGTGGAACATTTCTTCTCTACGCACAAGGTGGCCGCCTCCGATAAAGCTCTAAAGCACGCCCTGGAAAGCATCGACGGCTGTATCGAGCTGCGCACGCTTCAGGAGCCGAATCTGAAGCAGTGGCTGGGGGTACAAACAAAACAGCTACCATAAAACCATGCCGCAATACCCTCCAGGCCAGACGCTGCTCATCGACGCCGACGACACGTTGTGGGAGAACAATGTCTACTTCGAGCGCGCCATTGCCGCCTTCATCAGCTACCTGAATCATCACGAGTACGCGCCCGCAGAGGTGCGCCAGGCGCTGAATACCGTCGAGCGAGAAACCATTCTGGCCCATGGCTACGGCCTTTCGAGTTTTTCACGCTCGCTGCTCGCTTGCTTTGAGCGGCTCAGCCCCACGTCCATGACCAACGAAAAGCGCCAGCGCATCGAAGGCTTTGCGCGCTCCATCGCCGAGCAGGAGATCGAGCTGCTTCCCGGCGTGGCCGAGACCCTGGCCGAGTTGGCCACTCGCCACCGGCTCATCCTCATGACCAAGGGCAACCACGCTGAGCAGGCAGACAAGCTGGGCCGCTCCGGCCTCGCCACGTACTTCTCAGCCGTCGAGATCGCCGCCGAAAAAGACCCCGCCACTTACCGCGAAGTCCTCCATCGCCATGAGTTGTCGCCGCACACCAGTTGGATGATCGGCAACAGCCCCAAAAGCGACATCAACCCGGCTCTCGCCGCCGGCCTCAACGCCGTCTTCCTCTTCCACAAAGACACCTGGGTTCTGGAGCACGCCGCGCTCGACACCGCGCCTGAAGGACAGCAGCTGATTGAATTGGATTCGTTCGCGAAACTCTGTGCTATCTTCTAGCCTTTATCAGTGTAAGAACTCTCGATCTGCCGGCAACAAGGCCAAGGCCGAGAAGGCCCAAACTCGTCAAAACCAAAGTGGCGGGTTCGGGAGTCTGAGTGACCATGCCAAACCTCTGGATCGACGCGATATCATCAGGCATCCACGTTTGGTATTGATCGGCATCCGCTGTGGTCCATGCGCCGCTGGCCACAGCGGCGGCCGCTTCGGATTCATAGGGTAGCGCTGCTGGGTCGGTCGGAAACGGTGTGCTTTTGGTGGTGGAAGACGGGTTCATAATCTCCCAGATCGCCAATGAGATGGCTCCTCTGGTGGCCAGGGGAGCATTGAGGTTGCCATCGTCAACCAACTCGTTCACCAGGTAAGTAGCATCTAATATCTCCGTAGAGGTTGGGGGGCTCAAAGCGGTGATAGGCTCGATAGATCCTGAATAAGCCCTTCCGACATAGGTTTCTGCGTTCATGTCGTAACAGAACACAAGGACGGACTCATTGAAGTAGCCGTCACCATTCAAGACCGCAATGTATGGACCAACAGGAATATTACTTTGCACCACACCAGCGGTATCCGTGTAGGTGTAGAAAGCATAGTCAGGTGACGAAAAGTTGGGGTCCAGGGTGATTGTTACAGAGTCTGCATGAGCGAGTGCGGACAGTACTAGCCAGACAATTCCGAATGTGATCTGGATCACAATCTTAGGTATCGGCATTTCCGCACTGCCTCCGTTTGACTGGATAGCACAATATTGGGGGACGTACTTATATTACCAGAAGATCAGTCTGCGCTTGCAACTATTTTTGTTGCTTCACATCGGCCAGCACCTGCTCCGGCGTCCACTCGTTGCCCGGATAAAAGCGGACCACCTTGCCGCTCGCGCCGATCAGCGTCGTGGAGAGCGTGTGGGTAATCGTAGTATCCGCATTCTCGGTCATGCCCAGATCAAAAAACCTGGCCATCTCGGCCAGAACGGGCTTATCCGGCACGGCAAACTCCCAATGCGCAAAGGCATTCTTCGCGTCGCTGCCCATGTACGTCGCGCCATAAGCTCGGAGCCGCTCCGGCGTGTCGTGCTCCGGGTCGAAGCTGACCGAAAGCAGATGCGTCTCAGCATAGAGTCGGGGATTAGCCGCCATCATCTTCTCCAGCGCGGCAAAGTTGCGTGTCACCCGCGGGCAGAAATCGGGCGACGGACAGCGTGTGTAGATAAAGGTGACCACCAGCGCCTTGCCCCTGTACTGGCCAAGATGAATCGGCCGGCCATCCTGGTTGCGCAGCTTGAAATCCGGCACCGTATCGCCCGGCGCAGGCACATGATAGGAGACCGCTGGCGTGTAATCGGGCTTGGCCTGCGCCACCACGACAATGTGGTCCAGCATCGTCTCCCCGTCGGGATTCACATGCACAATAAGGTCTGCGGTGATCACATCGCCCGGATGCAACTCGCCCAAGATGCTCGCATCCTGTAGCTTGTAGGGCATGGTCATGGCCTCCATGAAGCCGGGAATGGCCTCATGGTTCAGCGTCACCTCGCCCTTGGCGGCATTGGTGGAGACCACCTTGCCGCGCAGATGGTAGACCTTTTGTTCAAATTCACCGATCGGATAATTCTGACTGGAGGTTGGCTGCGCGGGCGGCTTCTGGCCTGAGTGGCAGCCGGACAGCACGAAGAAAACTAGTAAAGAGGAAGCAAGCATTCGACGCATCACAGGCTCAGTGTACAACCGTTCCCCGCTTTGCGTTACAACGTCCGCTTGAACAGCGGTGTGGCGATGAGCAGTGATCCGATGCCGAAGACAAAAAGAAAGAACAGATCGAATTGAATCGCCGCGAAGCCGCCGTCTTTGAGGATGACGGCTTTGAGGCCGTGGATGACATACGTGAAGGGGTCAACCACGGCGATAGCGCGGAGCCAGGCTGGAAAGGAGGCGACCGGGTACATGGCGCCGGAGGGGTAAAAAAGCAGTGTGTTCAGTACGCCGAACATGGCGCGGGGCACGAGCGGATCATCAACACGCACCATGAGTAAAAACATCATGCCGTTAAAAGCGATGGAGGAGGCCAGGATCAGGCACAGGAGTTCAAGCAGCACCAATGGGTGGAAGATGATTCCCAGGCCGGCCATGAGCGAGCCGATAACGGTGAGCGATATACCGGCCAAAACTGCTTTGATGGAACCGGCCAGGTTCATGCCGAAGACCAACTCCAGCCTGGTGATGGGCGTGACCAGATAGCCCTCATGAACGCCCCGGGCCTTGTCGTCGATGTATAACATGCCGCCGCCGATCATCACCGAGATATACATGGCCATGGCAATGGTGGCGGGCAGAAGAAACTTCATGTAATTGACGTAGGGGTAGAGCTCAACGATTTCGAGGGCTATCTGGCTGGCAAGCCGCGGCTGGATGACTGGGGCGGTGAGCGCGGTGACCACCAACTGCATCTCGGCCTCGATGCTGCCGGAGGTGAACGGGTCAGTGTCATCGACGACCAGGCCGATGACGGGCGCGTCCTGCGCGGAGACACGGCGCGAGTACTGGGCGGGAATGACGATGGCGGCGTCGATTTTTCCGGTGCGCACGTCCTCGCGGGCCTGCACCTCGGAGATGTACTCGATGGTTGTGAAGGTCCTGATGTTGACGGCGATGGCGTCGAAGGCTTCGCGGAGTTTGACGGCTTCAGGGCCATGATCGTAATCGACCACGGCGACGCGGCAGCCGACGATCTTGCCGCCGAAGGCGTTGCCCATGATGACCAGCATCATAAGCGGCATCATCAGCGACATGATCATCAGCGTCGGCGAACGGAAGAACTTGCGCATCTCGCGCTCGACAATGGCGAACATTCTGTTCATGGTTGCGCTCCCGGACGCGGCGGCATGGTAAATACGGGCGGTTTGACCTGCTCATCGCGGAGCTGGCGGCCGGTATAGTGAACGAATACATCGTCAAGGGTGGTGTTCTGAACGCTGAGTGAGGTGAGAGTCTCGCCGAGGGAGGCGGCCAACTCGACTAACTGCATGGTGGTAGTGGAACCGGAGGAAGTTAGCACGCGATAAAAGCCGGCGCTCTCGGCCTGCACGCTGGTTACGCCGTCCAGCTTTTCCAGGCGGCCCTGCCACTCCTCGGTTTCCCGGTCGAAGTGCACTTCTACAACGTTGGCGCCGGGGACGCTGTGTTTGAGCTCGATGGGTGTGCCCAACGCGACCAGCTTGCCGTAATCGACAATGGCGATGCGGTCGCAGAGCTTGTCGGCCTCTTCCATGTAATGGGTCGTAATGAGGATGGTGAGTTTGCGGCTGCTGCGCAGATTGTCGAGCATTTCCCAGACGGCAATGCGGGAGACCGGGTCGAGACCAGTGGTGGGCTCGTCGAGGAAGAAGATGCTGGGATTATGGACCAGGCCGCGGGCGATTTCAACCCGGCGGCGCATTCCGCCGGAGAGCGTCTTAACCTGCGCGCCACGCCATTTGACGAGGTCAACGGCCTGGAGAACATCGGCGATGTTTTTCTCGCGCTCGTGACGGGGGACGCTGTAGAGCTTGGCGTAGATGCTGAGATTTTCTTCGACGGTGAGGTCCGGGTCGCTGGTCAGAGCCTGAGGAATGACGCCGATCAAGCGGCGAACCGCGTCCGGCTCTTTGGCCACATCATGTCCGGCGACAATGGCTTTGCCGGCAGTGAGCGGGATGAGCGTGGTCATCATGCGGATGAGCGTGCTTTTGCCCGCGCCGTTGGGGCCGAGAAGGCCGAATATTTCACCCTCGGCTACCGAAAAGCTGACGTCCTTGACCGCTTCAAATTCGCCATAGCGCTTGAAGATGTGCTCGACGGCAATAGCTGGCACGCTCATTGTTTCACCAGCTTGTTCTTGGGAACGTAGACTTCGGCAATCATGCCGGGCACAAAGCGTTCGCCGGGATTGTCGATGAGCAGCTTGAGTTGAATGGTTTTAATGTCGCGCTTGCGGGCGCTGACGTCGCGCTGCGTGGCAAAATCCGCCTCAGCGGCTTTGTTGATAACTTTGCCCTGGAGCGTTGCGCCGGAAGGCATCACAACGCGCAGCGAGTCGCCGAGTTGAACGGCATCGGCCTGGGTCTCGGGCAGCGGCGCATAAATCCAGGTCTGGGTCAGATCCATGATGGTGACGATGGCGGCGCCGGCTGCGACCACCTCGCCCTGGCGCGCGGCGCGCACGTTCACCTTGCCGTTGACCGGAGCAAAGACCTGCGCGTATCCCAACTGAACCTTCGCCTGTTCGGCAAGAGCGCGGGCGTTTTCGACATCATTGCGGGTGGAGTCCACGGTGCGGGCGGCAACATTGGTGAGCAGCTCATGGGCACGGGCCTGGCGCAGAGAGGCTTCGGCGGCAGCAACGTTCTCGCGGGCCGCATCAACGGCGGCTTTGGTGGCCTGGAGGCTGGTAGCAGCGTCGTCACTGGCCTGCTCGCTCATGATGCCTTGCTTGGCGAGAACGACAGTGCGGCTCGTATCAGCCAGCTGATGATCGTTGTTTGCCTGCGCCTGGGCCAGTGCGGCACGCGCCGAGCGTAGCTGGGCCTCGGCGTTAACGGTGGCGTTGCTGGTTTCTCCGCGGTCCTGGCGCTCGGTCTCGACACTCCCGCCGAGCTTGCCCTTCTGGCTGGCGGCGTTGGCTTCGGCTGCCTTGCGCGCCGCGGCAAGGTCTTCACTCTCGATGACGGCGATCAGTTGCCCAGCCTTCACGTCCTGCCCCTCGTCGACCAGCAGTGTCTGGATGCGTCCGGGGATCTTGCTGCTCACCACCACCTCGTTGGCGTCCACCGTGCCGATCAGTTGCAGATCGACGGAAGGACGCACCGTGACCAGGTACCAGATAAGCGACCCCACGGTCAGCAGGCCCAGGAGCAAAAATACTCGATTGCGTGCGTTCACTTGTGCCTCGCTTCGTCTGTTTTGATAACGCAAAATCCCCGCGGCGGCTGCGGCGTGATTCCGCCATATTCCGGCATAGGCGCCGCTGCCAGCACCCGCGCGGCCACGCGCGCCCCGTACTCACGGTCGATGAAGATCGCCTGGCCCAGAAGCTCGATAGCCGCTTTGCGGCGACGCTCCAGCTCGCCTCGCTCCAGAGGTTCAATGCCGAAGGCTAGTCGCGTAAGCGGCGCGGAGAGAAAGTAGAAGATATTCGCGCCCAGCGCCGCATAGCGCATCTGCGACGGATCGACAGGAATCAATTCGCCTGACACGATGCCTTCCTTGAGCACTTCCTCCAACTTGTCCCACATGGGCCGAAAGAACTTCTCCGCCATCCGCGCCATCCTGTGCTCCTCGCCCTGGTGCAGCCTGACCATCTCCTGCTGCATGAGAGTCCGCATGGACGGATGGGAATAGGAGCGATCAAAGTGGTTCAATACAATCTGGAGAAATCGTTCTCCGGCCGAGGCGTCGGCTTCCAGCACGGCGATGCTGGAAGTTCGCACATCCTCGAAGACGAGCTCCAGCGCGGCAGCGTAAAGGTCTTCTTTGCTGCGGAAGTAATAGTAGAGCAACGCTTTGTTGACTCCGGCTTCTTCGGCAATCTGCTCGGTGCGCGCCCCGGCCAGCCCGTTTGCGCTGAACTGTCGTACGGCAGAGTCAAGAATGCGGGCGCGAGTCTGGTCGGCGCGCTCGGCCTGTGTACGAGATGGGGTCTGTGTCTTCATTTACTAACTGGTTAGTAAATTAGCACAGCAGCAGAATAATTACTACCTCTTCGAGATCGATATGTCACAAAAAAATACCCTATAGCCGCTTTTTGCGAGAAGTATATGTATATGAACTGTGCATAAGTACAATGGAATCAGTTAAAAATCGAACTACGTCAGACGAAGCGACTGATTTTCCCGATCCCGACGGGCCGCACCACAGGCTCCGCAGCAAGCTCGTCTTCCACTCGCCGTACTTGCCCTCGTGACAGTTTGCCCGGAATCCAGCATCATCCTTCACGGATGCGAGGGCTCACGATCCATGGTAAAACTGGCTGCTGAAACATGGGCGCTTTCAGGCTCGATCTGATAAAGCAGGGCCGCTCCCTTGACCAGGTCCAGCCCCGTAACCACAGGAGCATAGCCGCTTCGCAGTTCGCTGAACTCTTGAGTGATAATTTTGAAGAGAATGGCGCGACCGTTCATATGCAACTCGAATCGCTCAGTTTTCCAGTCGGTGGAGCTGACCTGGGTCCGTTGCAGGCGGAACCAACCGCCCTTGTACAGCCGGCCCAGGATGCCGAATCCGAAGCTCACATCTTGATTGAGGCGGCCGTCGAGGCGAACCAGCCTCTTGTACTTGGCATCAACCCACAGATCCCCGTTCATAGCGTGGATGATGCGGGTCTCGATGGAGTGGGCTGGATAATCCGGGTTGGGGTGGTAGCGCAAACGATAACAGCCGTTCTCCTCCCCGGCATATTCATAGAGGAATGCATCCGGCAAAAGCGCAACGATGCGGCCGATGCGTTTTTCATTGTCGTCATACTCCTGGCGGCGGCGGGCCTGCTCGGCGGGGGAGCTGAGCAGACGGTGAAGGCGCGCCTGCTCCAACTGGCGCCCCTCGGCATCGAGCGGATGGCCGTTGCTCAACTCGATCCGCGAGATGGGCCCCTCGGCGGTCTCCAAAAATTCTTCGCGGAGCGACTCCTTCGGCGATTGGCTCTCGACCCAATAGCGCCAATAGCCGTGACTAACGTGGTCGCTGAGCTCGTTGTAGACGACCTCACGAATCAGTTGGCCGGCCGGCATCGGCGGCTGAGCTTGAGCACAACAAGCCCCTTGCACCACCGCCAAAATCCCGGCCATCACCCACGGCATACGCATTTGGTTACCCTTCCGGTCCCAAAGTCCAACAAAATATGAGGGCATACCGGCGAATAGGTTGCGCGTGTCCGGTGAAACGCAGATTAGAACACGCCAATTCCCTTATGATCTGGTAAAAAGCGGAACTGCAGGACTTGCAGCAGCGGACTTGTTACACTGTCGCTATGTTGGACGAACTGGAGTTCCGCCGTCTGGCCGAAATTGCTCTCTCATCGCTGATGCAGCATTTGATTGCGCGCGAGGAAGAGGCGGAGGCTTGTTTTGAGGTCGAGCAGCAGGACGGCGTACTAAACGTCGAGTTCGAGGAGCCGGCGGGCAAGTTCGTGATTACGCCGAACGCGCCGGTGCGCCAGATCTGGATTTCGGCTCTTTCAACCAGTTTCAAACTGGATTGGGATGCGGCGGCCGCGGCATTCACACTGCCTCGCACCGGCGAGCAACTCGTGGGGCTGGTCGACCGGCTGATCGCAGAACATCTGGCAGGCTAGGGTCTGGTTCGCAGAACCCAACCCTCTCGCTCTCTGTTCCCTGTTCCTTGCTTTTCGGGTATACACTCATCCCAAGCCTATGTCTTCTGCTCATCTTTCTCTCACTCTGCTGCTCACCGCCGTCCCTGCGCTGGTTTGCGCCCAATCCCCAGCCAACCAGGCCCATAAAATGCCAACCAAAACGCTAAACTCCGGAGGGGTGCATCGCTCCGCCCTGGTCATTGACACCCACGCCGACACCCCGCAACGCTTTGTGGATGAACACTTTGACCTCGGCGAGCCACTGCGGGGCGGCCAGCTCAATCTGGAATCCGCGAAGAAAGGCAATTTGGGAGCCGAGTTCTTCTCCATCTGGGTCGATCCCGCGCAATACAAGGGGCAGTACGCCCGCCGGACGCTCGAGTTGATCGACTCCGTCAAGCAGCAGGTGGCCCGGCACCGCGACAAGCTTGAGTTCGTCGCCACTCCGGCCGGCATCGAGCTGGCCCACCGCGAACGCAAGCTAGGCGTGCTGATGGGCATCGAGGGCGGCCACTCCATTGAAAACTCCATCCCGCTGCTGCGCCAGTACTATGCCTTGGGCGTGCGCTACATGACCCTCACCTGGACCAACTCCAACGGCTGGGCCGACAGCTCCGGCGACATCGACGACGCCTCCGTCCCGCACACCAAAGAGGGCCTGACGGAGTTTGGAAAAGACGTTGTGTACGAGATGAACCGGCTGGGCATGATGGTGGACATCTCGCACGTCTCCGACCGCACCTTCTTCCGGACCCTGGTCATCAGCCGCGCGCCGGTCATTGCCTCTCACTCGTCGGCCAGGGCGCTGTGCGACGCTCCGCGCAATATGAGCGACGATATGCTGCGCGCGGTGGCTCGCTCCGGCGGCCCCAACTCGAAGGGCGGCGTCGTTCAGGTCAATTTCTACTCCGGATTCCTGTCACAAGCCTGGCGCGACGCGGCGAAAGTCCTGGAGCCGGAGATGAACAAGGCCACGCAGGCGCTCAAGGACCAGGCCATAGCGGAAGGCAAGCCGGTTCCCTACGCCGAGATCGAAAAGCTCCAGCGCCAGTTCGGCGATCGCATCCCCCGCCCGCCGTTCTCGGTGCTCATCGACCACATCGACCACATCGCCAAGGTGGCAGGCGTGGACCACGTGGGCCTGGGCTCGGATTTCGACGGCATTAGCGATCAGCTTCCCGAGGGAATCGACTCGGCCGCCGACCTTCCCAAGATCACCGAGGCCCTGATGGCACGCGGCTACTCGGCCGAGGACTGCCGCAAGATTCTGGGCAGCAATCTGCTCCGCGTCTTCCGTGAGGTAGAGCAGGTAGCCAGGCAGTTGCAAGCCGAGAACCGGCCTAGAATCACCGAGAAACAACCGTTCGACAAGGCGCGGTGATCATTGTGAATGAAAATACAAAGGGCGTCCTCGCGTAAGGACGCCCTTCGTGTTCGGATCAGTCTTGTTTATTTTGCGGGCGGAGCCTTTGGCGCTGGCGCGGCTCCGGCAGCGGGTTTCGGCGCGGGCTTTGCGGGCGGCTCAGTCACCCAGTATTTTGGATTGGCTTCGATCCAGGATTTCTCAACGTAGCTCCATTCCGGATTCACCATCCAAAGGTTATCCTCAACGCTGGCCACGCTCTCCCCGGTAAGCCTGTTCCTCCGGCCCGCTCCTTCGGCGCCCAGCGCAGCGGCGAGATCCTTCTTATGCGCCAGGTCAGTGTCCTCATCCTTGAGGGACCTCATCGGAATCAGGATAAGGTAGGCGTCCGACACACCCATCATTCCTTCATAAGCCACCCAGGGGGTGTCTAGGCCACCCTTGATGTAGGCGTCGCGATCAAGCTTCATCGTTTCCACGAAGTCTTCGGCATGACCGGCGCGCATATGAAAGATGATCACCTCCCAGTAATGGGAGTGCGGGATGTTCGCTGCGGCGACATTACTGCTGAGGTCGGGTAGGTAATGCCAGATGGCGTGGTGTACCTCGGATACGTACAGGGCCTCGCGCGCATCCAGCGCTTCAATCTTAGCTTCGGCCGCCGCGTCGCCGGGGATCCACTCCTCGTTCTTTCCGAGCGCCTCGAAAGAATCGAAGCCAGAGAGGTAAATCGCTCGCGGCGTGCCCGTCAGAGACTCCATCGCCAGCACGTGCATCGGGTCCTTGAGTTGCTTCGCCAAGGCAGGGAATTCTGAAGCAACTTTGTCGTAGGGTCCCTCCGCGTAGGGTTTTATAGTGAGGGTTTCGATGTTGAGGATGTTGGGGGGAGTAATTTGCGCGTATGCGGCCAGGGAGCCTGCCAGTGTCAGGGACAATCCGGCGACGGAACAAAACCATTTCTTCATGTCTGCCCACCTCCACGGGGCCAGAGCGGGAATTGCGTAATGGGAAAGAATCAAACCCTGCGCATACCGCAGTTATCCGGGTACACCCAGGTCCGAGAGTGTCTCTGGTGTGAGAGTCTGCTCCATAGGCCAACACTTTGCCCTGGAGCCGCTTGCCGCCTAACGAGGAGGCAACATGGCCAGGAATCACCGTATCCCTAGATCGGGAACACTATGACAGGGCCGCCATTGTGGTATCTGTGGTGTCTCCGGTGGTGGTAGGCGTACGCAGGCGTGGCCGCGGATAGCGCGAACACAGCGAGTAACAGATAAACCAGGAACTTTTTCATTTCTTCTCCAGTAACATCTTCCTGAATGGACTTCATCCGGGGGACCATTTCGGATTCCCCCACGCACTGATTTAAGTGTTGCCGGCGGCGGCGGTCTGCTCACAATTGCTCACTGTGGCAGGTATCCGGATTGCCGTTACTCAACCCGTCACTGCGCGAAGGGTTCATTCGCACATTACAGTATGATGAACAGTCAACGCGTAAGCGTTAGTTTCTCGCCGTATAGACCTGCTTGATGCTAGAACCAGCGCCGCCCACGCCGCGAGATCACCCACATCACTACCACGGCCAGCAGCACCCCGATCAGCAGCCAGGCAAAGTCGCGGCCGCTAAAATCCTGTAAAAATCGAGAATCATGCCAACGCACCAGCGCCAGCGCATTGCTCATTGCGATCCACATCTCTTCCCTCCATGCACCGGTTACCTTGCCCACCTCGCGCACCAGGACAGCCGTTTCCGGCCCGCGGCCAGTCTACCGGCAGCGAGCCTAACTTGCCGCAAAGCGCTCTATCAGATGACTCCAAGCAGATAGCACACCAGCAGAATCACCAGAACTGCACCAAGGCTTATGCCTGCTCCTCCGCCGGAGCCCCACCGGTTGTAGCCGTAGTATCCACCGCCTCCGGCGAATACGAGCAACAGAAGAATAATGAGTATGATGAGCATCTTTGATCTCCTTCAATTCGGGTTGCAATTCACGGGGTTATGCCGCCGATTTGATGACGACGTGCGAATCAGCCCCGGCGAGTTCATCGAAGAGGCCGCCTATTACCGGAGACACATTTGAATTCCCAATTACCAAACGCGCAGGCTCTGGCGCCCGATCCGGACTGAATCAGGTTTACGCGGTCAGCGGGACGTGGTCTGCTCAATATTGCGCACTTCGTCTTGGCTCTCATTCAGATTTGACAATCCTCCCACGCAACCCTGCGAACCCATTGTTGTACGGTGGGCATATAAACTTTTGTGTTGCTGGAGGGCTGGATCATGGCTGGAAACTGGAGAGTTTTTCTTTGTACGGTAGTGCTGGCGGGGGTGGAGCACCCGGCACAACCGGGGACTTGGCCCTGGAAGAAATGCAAATAAATCGCGGAGGGAGGCAAATTGGGGGTATATTGGTCCGTAGCCGGGAGTCAAGATGGAAATCCTGGTTAAGGAGGAAACAGCAAGATGAAGCGTTTTATGTGGGGAGCAACGTGCGGAATGGCAATTATGGTCATGCTTATGACAACTCTGGCATGGACACAAACAGGCGTAACGGTCAATCCGGCTTACGCAAAAATATTAACTGCGGCCGATGTCTCCAAGGTGACCGGATTGTCCGGGGTCATATTGAGCCCTCGAGATCCCCATAAGGGCGCGGGCGGCGATCTTAACTTTGCCTTGCCCAATGGGAAAATGATCCTGCTGGTCACTTTTTTGGACACACAGAATTACAACCAATCGAAGGCGATGAAAGACGTTTATGGCGGCGAAGTCAAGGGAGTTGGCGACCAAGCTTTCATCGGGAAGGTCATGGGAATGGAATCAATCCTCTATTTTCTGAAGGGCGCGCGGGGGGCGGCCCTGTCTTCTTTCATTGACACGGGTCATGGTTGGCCGGGGAAGCCTTACGTGAGCCAGCAACAGTTGCGACAGTTGGCCGCTCTGATGCTCTCGCGCATGTAATGAACATACGTATTCCTTCACCCCTCGTTGTACGATAGGCACATAACCTTTTGTCGATGGAGGGCTGGAACGTGGCGGGAAGGTGGAGAGTTTTTCTTATTGCGGTAGTGCTGGCGGGGATGGGTTTGCGGGGCGCCGGAGCGCAGTTGACGTTTCCGGATGCGTCGGCGCAGGATAAGCCCAATCCGTTGACCGACCCGACGGTGAGCGCCGGCAAGATGCTGCTCTTTGACCTGGAAGCGCGCTTTGCCAAGGACGTGCTGGAGCGCGGCGGAGCGGGCTTTGCGGAGTGGTTTGCCGATGACGGCGTGGCGCTGGGCAATGCGGCTGCGCCGCTGATTGGCAAGGTGGCGATTCAGAAATCCGCCAACTGGGATCCCAAGGTCTATCAACTGACGTGGACGCCGACCGACGCGATGATGAGCCCTTCGGGCGACATGGGATACACCTGGGGCCACTACGAGGGACACAGCAAGGACGCCAGCGGCGCTCCGGTGACGGTGAAGGGGCGGTACATCACTGTTTGGAAGAAGCAGGCGGACGGGCAGTGGAAGGTGGTTCTGGACGCAGGCGCCAATGAGCCACCCGAGGCCGGAGATTGCTGCAAGCTGCCAGTGGGAGAGAGGTAGGGAGTAGGGAGTAGGGAGTAGGGAGTAGGGAGTAGGGAGTAGGGAGTAGGGAGTAGGGAGTAGGGAGTAGGGAGTAGGGACTAGGGACTAGGGACTAGGGACATAGGGACTAGGGACTTGAGCGATTGAGTTTTGTGGCGCCATACCCCCACCCATATTTTGGACGCAAAGTCTTTGCTTTGTTGAGGTTACAGGCGGGGTTGCGCTGTAAAATCGTCAAAACAAAGGAGTTCCCTGCAAAGTCGTCCAGGATAAGGAGTTACGGGCCGTTTCGGCCTCTTGCGGCTGAATGGCGGCGCGATAAGGGCGTACCGGGACAATTGGTGGGAAGACTTCTGAGGATCATTGTGCATGAAGTGGGGAAATAATCTGCAATTAAAACAGTGATCAGTGGTCAGGGGAGTCGTACGGAAGGATTCGCGCATGGGGTTTGTGGTTTCCCACCCTTTTCACAAAAAACGCGGAAAGGATGGGGCACCAAGCGAAATGTTTCATCAATCATCTTTATACCGCCTGTACTGCATCCCGCATATCCGTCGATTTGGCATTTTTGTCGGTTCCGCCCAAGGCCTGATATATCTTCGCAACCTTCTCTGTGGCGTTCTTCAGATCATCTTCAGGAAGCGGTTTCACGACCTCTTTCATTGCATCGGCGATGGACTGGGCAGACTTGCTAGAGAGGTCCCATTTCTTCCCGATTAACATGGACACGTAATAGCGTAGGTCCCTAACCAAGTTTGAAGTCAGCTCACCCTTCGCCTTTCGGCGCTCAAGATACGACTCTACTTGGCGATCAATCAAAATCGCTGCCGCATAAAAATCTAGGTCTAGTTTTTCATCGTACACGATTTTTGAGTTCTTCTTGATGTACGTTTGCGGCCTTCCCCGCGATTGATCGGGTTGTTGCAGAATTATCGCAATGAAAGCCTGCGCTAACGTACCCATGCCAACAAGAGCATCAATTGGCTTTTTTAGACGTTTGTACTCGCCTTTCTTGCGGTCGTAAAATAGCCCATAGAGGCGAAGCCGATCTTCGATACTCTCTTGAATGGGATCATTCGCCAGAAGGGTGAGATCGTCCACTTTCGTTTGAGAATTTGTAGACTTGATGATTCTCGAACGCATCTTTTCGTCTGTTGATACGATGATCTTTATGAGAATAGCCCGATTATCGGATGCGCTATTCTGATTCTTTCTCCATTGATAAACCTCATGCGAGGTTTGGAGACCGTTAACGATTTCTGGATTTGCAATCGTGGCCTTGTGCCCATTGACGGGGCAGCCATCGGCAATTATCGTAATCCCATTGTTGAGCCACCAAAACTCTTCATTCGCCAACTGAGAAGCTAAGGACGCACGAATCTGAGTATTTACTGGGTTCTTGAACCCCTGATAATCTCTTACATTCGGTTCCAGAAATCGCGTCTGCATTGCTCCGTTCTCTTTGGTGAGTAAACGATCCGCATAATCAGTGAGCTTCACAAGACAGACCGTTGATCCATCGTCAGTTGAAAAACTTTCAAGGACTGGAAGGACCACCTTTGTTTCCATCGTATTCTTTGCAGCATCATGGAGTCGTTTTGCATTCCACATGGTAAAGGTGACTTCAGCGGACGAGAGAACTGACTTGACGTAAGCCTTGAGGTTTTCTCCTCTCACACTAATCTTATCCTTCGGTCCAGGTAGCATGTCCGACTTACAAGCATAATGAAAATGAACGGCAAGTGTGTGAGGATTGCCCATCACCTCATCGCTGTATTTTTCGCGGAAATTGGCAATAGCATCTTGCGCCTTTGAATTGAGGTAAGTGATATACTCTACTGGTTTGCTGTAGTTGAGCAGGTCCTTCGCAAAAATTTCCAGTTTTTGTACAGGCCCTTCCTTAAAGGAATTTTCTTCCTTTGCCTGAATTAGGTGTAATTCAATTGGGCCTGCAGGAACGATTGGTGGGGTCTCTGCGGCAATCAACTTGCCACTCATGAACAAGTAGACAGAATCCACTCCTCCATCATCTCCACCACCCAAATCGCCAGAACTTACCTCATCAATATCCAGATCAAAATCTTTCAATACCTGCTCAACAACAAACCGTTCAAATGCCTTCGAGGCAGACAGCCCCTCAGCATGTTCAGTCTTCCAAATCGCGTACTTGGCTTCAAAAAGGCGAACCTCATGCTCACTCATATTGGGCACCTCAAGAGAGGGCTTAATCATAACGCAACTCCGAGGTCTGATGAGACTGATATATTACTGCCGTTGCAAATAATTGAAAACAAAGACCGCAGGGGCTGAAGCCCGACATAATTTTACCGCTCTTACGGCACGACTGAAGTCGTGCCCTGACGCTTCTCGTTATCCCTTTACTACAAATAAACAAGCATGGACCCGGAGGTCCACGCTACAGCCGGCCGGGAGGCCGGCGCTACGTGTTCTTGCAGCGACCGGCAGCCTTGAGCCAAGCAGGAGATCCACTCTATGCCGATAGACAAAAACGCTTAATAGGCTTTCAGTTCGACAATGGCTTTGAGGATGGTGTCGGGCTGGGGGAGGATGGCGTCTTCGAGGATGGGCTGGTAGGCGACGAAGGTGTCTAGAGCGCCGATGCGGTGGACGGGGGCGTCGAGGGAGTCGAAGAGTTCGTCAGCGATGCGGGCGGCTATCTCCGCGCCGTAGCCCCAACTGAGCATGTCCTCATGAGCGACGAGGACGCGACTGGTTTTGCGGACGGAGGCGGCGATGGATTCCCAGTCGTAGGGATTGAGGGTGCGCAGGTCGAGGATTTCAACGTCGATGTTGTACACACGCTTGGCGCGCTCGGCGGCTTGCAGGGAGCGAGGGACTAATGCGCCGTAGGTGATGAGCGTGAGGTCGGCGCCGGGACGGACGATGCGAGCCTTGCCGAAGGGGATGGCGAAGTCTGGGCCGGGATAGGGCGCGCGGTCGTGGGTCTCGCGGTAGAGGCGCTTGTGCTCGAGGAAGAGGACGGGGTCGTCGCAGCGAATGGCGGTGCGCAGGAGGCCGTTGGCGTCGAGAGCGTTGGAGGGCATGACGACGCGCAGGCCGGGGATGTGGGTGAAGATGCTCTCGCCGGATTGCGAGTGGTAGATGGAGCCGCCGGTGAGATAGCCGCCGATGGGGACGCGAATTACGATGGGGCAGGCCCACTGGCCGTTGGAGCGCCAGCGCAGGACCGAGAGCTCGTTGTGAATCTGATGCATGGCGGGCCAGATGTAATCGAAGAATTGGATTTCGACGACGGGCTTCATACCGCGGAGGGCGTAGCCGATGGCGCGGCCGACGATGTTGGCCTCGGCGAGCGGCGAGTTGAAGACGCGCTCGGAGCCGAACTCGGTTTGCAGGCCGGCGGTGAGCTTGAAGACGCCTCCCTTCCCTTTTACTTCGGCGAGCGCGGCTTCGCGGCTGGCGTCGGCCACGTCCTGGCCATAGACGACGATGCGCGGGTCGCGGCGCATTTCGTCGTGGAGGCAGGCATTGATGAGGTCGGCCATGGTGCGGGGTTCGGCGCTGGGCGCGCGGCCGACTTTGCCGCCGCTGACCGTTCCCGGCGCGGCAGGTTGTTCTGTGGCAAAGGCGGAGCTGGTGGGGTCCAGATCCTCGGAGTAGACGTGCTTGCTAATGTCCGCTACCAGCGGCAGCGGGGCTTCAAGAGCGCGCTCGGCGGTCTCGGCGACTTCTTGCTCGACGGCGTGCTCGAGAACGGTGAGCTCGTCTTCGGTGAGGATGCTCTCGCGGAGTAGGCGCGCGCGCATCTTGACGAGCGGATCGCGGAGCTGGTCGGCCTCGCGCTCGGCTTGGGGGCGATAGAGCCGGTCGTCGTCGGAGAGCGAATGAGAGTAAGCCCTCATGCAGTGGCCATGGACAAAGGCAGGGCCGAGACCGGCGCGGCAGTGGGCCACCGCGGCTTGAAAGGCGCGGAAACTGGCCTCGGGATCGTTGCCATCCACCTCGACAAAGAAAAAGTTGGGGAAGTTGGCCACCAGGCGGGAGATGTTGCCGCCGGGCATGCTCACCTCGACCGGAGTGCTGATGGCGTAACCATTGTCTTCCACGCAGAAGATGACGGGGAGCTTATTGTTGGAGGCGGTGTTCATCGCCTCCCAGAACTCGCCTTGCGAGGTGGAACCCTCGCCGATGGATGCGTAAACCACTTCGTCGCCGTGAAAGGTCACGTCGCGGAAGGCGCGATAATCACCATCAGCCTTCGCAACGGCTTCGGGATGGAGGCTGAAGTAGCGGCCGGCCTCGGCGCATCCGACGGCGTGAAGCAGTTGGGTGCTGGTGGCTGACGAGAGGCTGACGATGTTAAGCGAACGGCTGCTCCAGTGGGTGGGCATCTGGCGGCCGCCGCTGGCCGGATCGGTGGCCGCGCCCACGGCTTGCAGCATCATGTCGGCAGGGGTGAAGCCCAGCGCCAGGCAGAGCGCGCGATCGCGGTAGTAGGGAAAAAACCAATCGTAGCCGGGACGCATGGCCAGGGCCGCGCCCACTCCCAGCGCCTCGTGGCCCGCGCCGGAGATCTGGAAGTAGATTTTCTGCTGGCGCTTGAGCAGGATTTCGCGGTCGTCCACGCGGCGGGAGAGCAGCATCAGCCGGTAGATTTCGACCAACTGCCGAGGGGCGAGGCTGCCAGAGGCTGCCGACAGGGACTCGCGAGCGCTGGAAGCTGCCAGAACCATTCCCTTCACTCCTCAAAAAGCCTTTGTTGTCTTTCTTGCGGGGAAACTGAATTGACAACCATGATTGTAGCAACCCTAACCCTGCCAACAGATTAGATTAGAGAGAGGAGTTTTGGGATGCACTCATTTGTTTTGTTGTTGGCGGCAAGAACGGGCTGGTTTGCGGATGGGCAGTTCCTAGGCCGCGTAGTGGACGAGTGGACTGTCGATGCCCAGGAGTTTATCCGCATCAGGCTGCCCCACCTGCTGATTGTTGTGCTGATTGGCTTTGTCCTCAGCCGCTTGCTGCGCATGGTGACGGCCCGGATGATAGCCATCGCCGAGCAGCACGCGCCTGGGCCGGCCCGCGTCTCCCAGGTAAAGACGCTGGCCGGGGTGATTCACACCACTGGGCTGGCCATCATCGGCGTGGTCGTCAGCTTGCAGTTTCTGGCTGCCGTGGGGGTCAATCTTGCCCCGCTGCTGGCTTCGGCCGGAATTGCCGGTGTGGCTATCGGCCTGGCGGCGCAGAATATCGTGCGCGACGTGCTCAACGGCATGCTGATTTTGATTGAGGACCAGTTCAACGTGGGGGACACGGTGCGGCTGGCCGGGGTGGCCGGGACCGTGGAAGCGATGACCCTGCGCAAGACCTCGGTACGTGACGCCGACGGCACGCTGTACATCATTCCCAACTCGCAGATCACCACCGTGGCCAACCTCAGCGTGGGCTACTCGGTGGCCACCGTCAACGTGAGCGTGGATTTCTCCGCCAACCCCGACAAGGTGCTGGAGCTGTTGAAGGGGATTGCCATGGAAATCCGCGGCAGCGAGGAGTTCCGGGAGGTTTTTGTGGCCGACCCGCAGATTCTGGGCGTGGATGCGATCAAAGGCTCGGAGCTGATCTTCCCCGTGGTTTTCAAGACGCTGGCCACGAAACAATACGCCCCGGTGCGGGAGTTTCGCCGCCGCGTCCGGCTGGCGCTGGAGGAGAACCATTTGCTCCCCGGTGATCCCAACCGGGTGTTCAACACGTTCATGGACAATGTTGCGAGCAGCCGCAGCCAGCCAGCTACGGAGGCCGCGCCGGGAGTTGATCCGACCACGATGAAGCCGCAGGGAGGCAATCCCTTCGTGAGCGAGTGAGAGACCAGTGATAAGAGATTACGTCTGCCCCAATGCATCCCGCAGTGCATTGGCATCGGTGATCGGCGGCAGGCAGGTGTGACCTCGGCAGACGATGGCCCAGGCCTGGACGCCGTCCGGCCGGGGAGCGTGAAGCAGGGTTTCCGCCAGAGTCTCGGGAATGCCTCCCGGAACCAGCCGTTCCGGAGCGATGCGCATCACCGTCTTGTTGACGGCGAAGCGAGAAAGGGCTATCGCTTCCAGGCGTTCGGCTTCCTGACCGGAACTGACGAACACCACCTGCACCGGATCGAGCAGCAGCCGCTCCAGGGCCAGTCCGTAGGAGCCGGCATAGAGGCCGAAGTGTTCCACGATTCCGGCGAAGGAGGCCAGCGTCTCCCGGGCGATCTCGCGATACTCCCCGCGACCGGAGAGGATTTCGAGGCGCAGCAGGGCTGAGGCGGCGGTGGGGTTGCCGGCGGGGGTGGGCGAGTCCTGTAGCGGCTTGCGGCGGGCAGCCAGAGCGCCCAGCGGGGGCGCGCTAGAGAGCTGTGCGGCGGTGTCGTAAAACGCACCTGCGGCAGGGTCGTGGAAGAGAGCGATCATGGCGTCGGCCAGCTTGACGGCAGCGTGGTAGTAGCTCATCTCGCCGCCGGCCAACCAGGCGTCGATGCAGGCGTGGACGGTGAAGGCGTAGTCGTCGAGCGTGCCGGGGATCTTCTCTGGCGGCGGCGAGCCTTGATGATCGCCATAGACGATGACGTGGCACAGAGTCTGGCCGCCGTCCCAGGCGTCCTTGTTCCAGGCTTCGCGCAGCAGTCGGTTCAACGTGAGCAGCGCAAAATCGCGCAACGCATCAATATTCAATATCCGCGCCGCCTCCAGGCAGGCGGTCACCGCCATGGCGTTCCATCCGGTATAGAGCGTGCGGTCGATAAAGGGCGTGGGCCGCCGGGAGCGCGCCGCCAGCAGCGTGCGGCGGGCATGGTCCAGGAGCGGGCGCAATTGATCCACATTCATGCCGGGGCTCTGGCCGGTTTCGACAGCCAGTTCCTCCACGCTTTGCCGCAAGTGAAGAACGTTGCGGGACGGATCGTGATGCATATCGCCCAGTTCGCCTATATCCCAGTAGCGCAGAGCGAGGCCAATCTCGTCTGGAGAAAACTTTGCCGCGAGCAACGCCAGGCGCGCCTCGGCCTGCGTCCAGGTGAAGTAGTCGCCATCGTCGTCGAGGTTGATGTCGGCGTCCTGCGAGGCATAGAAGCCGCCCCGCTCGCGGTCACTCATAGTGGTCTGCAGCCAGGTGGCGATCTCCTCGGCGATGCTGCGAAAATCCTCGCGGGCAGAATTCTCGTGGGGCAGGCTCTGGTAGCCGTGCAGGTAGTTGCGCAGCAGCTCGGTGTTGTCGTAGAGCATCTTTTCGAAGTGCGGAACCCGCCAGCGTTCGTCGACGCTATAGCGATGAAAGCCGCCTGCCAACTGATCGTAGACGCCGCCCCGCGCCATGCGTTCGAGGGTGGTGGCGAAGGCATGAACCTCAGGGGCTAAAGCCCCGGACTTATTTAGGCGCATTTGCGGCACGACTGAAGTCGTGCCCTGACACGAGTCGGAACTAGCATCGAGTTTTTTCGCATCCAGTAAAGTCGTGCCCTGACACGAGTCGGAACTAGCATCGAGTTGTTCCGCCTCCTGTCGAGCAGTCTGTTTTGAGCCGCGATTCAAGCCCACGTGCAGCAGCAGGTCCAGAGCGCCGGGGTGGGGAAACTTGGGCTGCCCACCGAAGCCGCCGTTGCGCGGGTCGAACTGCGCGAGGATGGAGGCGGCGATCTTGTCTACCAGAGCCAGGGAGAGTTGCCCGCCGCGGCCGGAGAAGGACTCATTGTGCTCGATGGCGGCCATGGCGCCGGCGGCTGTCTCCAGAGCCTCATCGCGGCGTTCGCGCCACACCTGGGCGAGAGTGGTGAGCACGCGGCCAAAACCCGGACGCCCATAGCGGTCGTCGGGCGGAATATACGTGCCGCCAAAGTAGGGCCGCCCGTCGGGAGTGAGAAAGGCGGTCAGCGGCCAGCCGCCCTGGCCGGTAATGGCCGCAACCGCGGCCTGGTAGCGCGCGTCCACGTCGGGCCGCTCGTCGCGATCCACTTTCACGGCCACAAAATTATCGTTGATGATGGCAGCAATCTCCGGGTTCTCGTAAGACTCCCGGTCCATGACGTGGCACCAGTGGCACCACACAGCGCCAATGTCGAGCAGGATGGGCTTGTCCTCGGATTGGGCGCGCGCGAATGCGGCCTCGCCCCAGGGATGCCATCGGACCGGCTGATGGCGCGCCGAGCGCAGATAAGAGGAAGCTGCGTCTTCGAGTAGGTTGGCGGGCGTGGGGAATACGTCCTTGTTCATGGGCTGAGAATACACGGGTTGCGCCCAGGGCGCGACTCTTGCGGAGGCTTGCTGTAACAGAAGGGGATGAGCCGAGGCCTATCCCCTTCTTTCAAATGCTCTGCCTAGCGGGATCAGAAGTGGTATGCCACGCCAATCACCGGCATATAAATGTTGTACCACTTGTTGGTGGCGAAGTTAGTCATGTTGAAGGTGGGCACCTTGGTGACAATGCCGCGGTACTCGACGCGAATGTCGAAGCTGGGGCTGATCTCGCGAGCGATGCCGGCGCCGTAGATGGCGCCGACCTCGGTCTGCTGCTTAACGTCCAGCGAGGTGGTGCCGGAGTTGCGGATGGGCAGGAAGATAAATCCGCCCGGTCCAGCCTCGACAAAGGGGTTGTACTTGCGAAAGTTGAAACTGCGGATGTAGGCGGCCGAGATCTCCTGGGTGCGGGTCAGCACTTGATACCGGTTGGTATTGCTGATCAAGTAGTTGATCTTGTTCTGGTAGGTAATGCTGTAGTTGGCCTCGACGGCGCTGGAGGGCGTAAGCATGAAACGGTAGCTGGCTAGCGCGCCCAAAGCGTAGTTTGAGTGAACCTGAACGTCGGTTTGCGAGGCAATAAACGGCTCAATAAGCGCCGTTCCGCTAAGGCTGATGTCCTGGCGGCTTTCCTGAGCGCGGCTTGCCGCCACGCACACGGTCAGCAGGAATGCAATTAAGGCGATCTTCTTCATACGGTCCTGATCCTCACGACTGCTCAACCGTCCGGCTGGCAACGAACTTTTCGATTCCGGTGCTCCGGTTCACGCCGGGCCCCACTCTCAGCATTGTAACTGGCCGGAGCGGCCCGTGGCAGAATCGATGACCAAGAAACAATCCCAGGTTATAGACGCAGGGGGAGGCAAAGGGACATTCTTCACCGGCTAAAACGCCTGTAATGCAGGTCTTTGCCGCGTTTAACGCCCAACCACCCCAGCGGCGAAGACCAGTCCCCTCACCCAACGAGCAATAATTGCTCGCTGGGAACCCTGAGTCGCCGGGGACCACGGTCGCACCAAACCCCTGAAAGACAGCTTTTTTTGAAAAAATTCAACCCGTCCAATCCACATGGTAGTGGAAGGGCGGGCCCTGCTCTTTAGCCAGCGCCCTGACAGTGCGCAAAAAGGCCTTGGCGGCGTAGGATAGCGTGACTTGGCGACGGTAGACCAGCCGAAGCACGCGCTTGACCTCCAACTCGTCCACCGGCACCCGCACCAGGTCGCCGGCCTCCAGTTCCCTGGCCACGGTCAGGTGAGGCACCAGCGCCACCCCGTTGCCCATGGCCACAAAGCGCTTGATGGCCTCGATGGTGGGCAATTCGATGCCCATGTTGAGGGGTGTTCTGTACTTTTGAAAGGCCTCGATCACTTTGCGGCGCAACGGTGAGGCCACATTATGGGCCACGAACAGCTCTTCGCCTAAGTCAGTGATGGAGACGTGCCTGGCCCCGGCCAGCGAATGGCTGGGGCTGACGATGAGGGCCAGGCTGTCGGCGTAGACCGCGATGGTGCGGAAGTGCGCCGGATCGGGACGAAAGGAGATCACCCCCAGCTCGAAGGTGCGCAGGTTCAACTCCTCGGGAATGTGCGAGGCCAGCATGCGATGCACGGCGACGCTGACGTTGGGAAACTCCCGCCGATAGCGGTCAATGGCCTGCAACAGGTACATGCAGGTGTACTCGTTGGCCGCGAGTTGCAGCCGGCCGCGTTCCAGGCTCTTCAGCTCATCCAGGGCGCTCGCAGCCTCGCGGCGAAGGGCCAGCAGCCGCAACGCATAGTCGCGCAACAGCAGCCCGGCCGCAGTCAGCGATCCATCGCGCGCAGCGCGGTCGAAGAGCGTCTCGCCCACCGAGGCCTCCAGCTTGCGAATCACCTGGCTGACCGCCGGCTGGGTGCGATGCAGCCGCACGGCGGCGCGGGAGAAGCTGCGCTCCTCGGCGACGGCGAGAAAGGTTTCCAGTTGGTTCAGTTCCATAGAGCTCTCCGAAAGGCGGCTTCTAGCCTCTAGAGCCTGTTATTAACTTCAAGCGAGCAACCTGAAGAGTTGAGCAATCATGAGGCAGGCGAAGGCCAGGAAGTGAAAGGCTCCCAGGGTGGTCGCGAGTCTTTCGTAGTCTCTGG
>Ga0181521_10000055_pt1 | contig 126068 bp, 110 predicted proteins | sample PEATcosm2014_Bin_32_FD_119764 | JGI IMG/M metagenome (GOLD analysis project Ga0181521, IMG submission 119764) | Peatland microbial communities from MTU Mesocosm Facility, Houghton, MI, USA - PEATcosm2014_Bin02_60_metaG | ecosystem: Environmental > Terrestrial > Soil > Wetlands > Peat | place... | reverse complement strand
AGGCTGGTTTCGGTGACCTTTGCGCCGGAGACCATGCGGGCGATTTCGTGGGTGCGGGCGCGGTCGTCGAGGAGGCTGATTTTGGTTTTGGTGCGGCCGTCGGCTTCGCGCTTGTCGATGAGGAAGTGCTGGTCGGCGAAAGCGGCGACCTGCGGCAGGTGGGTGACACAGAGAATCTGCTGGCCGCGGCTGAGGGCTTTGAGCTTTTGGCCGACGGCTTCGGCGGCGCGCCCGCCGATGCCTATGTCGATCTCATCAAAAATAAGTGTCCGGGGGGTGGGAGCCTTCTGTTTGGACTTGGCAGGGTTTGGTTTGGCTAGGTCTGGCTTCGCTTGGCCCTCCTCGACGCTGACCTTGAGGGCCAGCATGACGCGGGACATCTCGCCGCCGGAGGCGATCTGGTCGAGAGGCTTGAGGGGCTCGCCGGGGTTGGTGGCGATGCGGTATTCGACCAGATCCCAGCCAGTCGAGGTCCAGTGGGATTCCTGTTCGGTGGCGGAGACGGCGACCTCCAATTTGACCTTCATGGCCAGGGAGTTGATCTGGGCTTCGGCGAGCTTGGCGAGTTTGGCGGCGGCGGATTTGCGCTCGGCGGTGAGGGCGGCAGCGGCGACTCGATAGGCCGCGGCGGCGGTGTTCAGCTCGGCGCGCAAAGTTTTGAGAATTTCGTCGCGGTCTTCGACCTCGGCCAGCTTGCGGCTGACCTCTTCGCCAAACGCGACCACCTCGGCGATGGTCTTGCCGTACTTGCGCTTGAGGCGGTCGAGGAGGGCGAGGCGGTCTTCGATCTCTGCGAGGCGCTCGGGCGAGGCGTTGATGGCCTCGGCGTAGTCGCGCAGGCTGGAGCCGATGTCGCCGACGGTGGCGCGAACGGCGGCAAGCTGCTGCGCGGCCTCGGTGAAGCGCGCGTCGTAACGGGCCAGCTCCTCGACGTTGCGCAGGGCGGCGCGCAGGGCGGCCTCGGCTGATGCTCCGCCTTCGTAAAGCTCTTCGAAGGCTCCCATGGCGGCGGCATAGAGCTTTTCCGCGTTGGCCAGAACGCGCTTTTCGGTCTCCAGAGCCTCGTCCTCGCCGGGCTGGAGATGGGCGTCTTTGATCTCCTTGCTCTGATAGCTCCACAGATCGACCATGCGCAGGCGATCCTGCTCGCCCTGCAGCAGGTCGTCGAGCCTGGTTGAGGCATCGCGCCAGCGGGCGTAGGCTTCTGCGATGGCGTCGGTGGAGATGCCGCCGAAACGGTCGAGGAGAATGCGCTGCTGGGCCTGGTCGAAGCTGCTGAGGCTCTCGCTCTGGGCGTGGACCAGGGCCAGCTCGGGGGCAAGCTGGCGGAGGACGGCGACGGTGGCCGGCTGGTTGTTGACGAAGACGCGGCCCTTGCCGGCGGCAGAAATCTCGCGGCGGAGGATGACGTCGCTGCCGCCGGAGTCGATGCCGTTTTCTTCCAGGATGGTTTCGGCGTTGTGCGTGGATTCAAAGACGCAAGCCAAAACGGCCTTGTCGGCGCCGTGACGGACGAGCTCGGCGGAGGATTTGCTGCCCATGAGCAGGGCCAGCGCGTCGACCAGGATGGATTTGCCCGCGCCGGTTTCGCCGGTGAGCAGGTTGAGGCCCGGGCCGAAGGTGGCGATGGCGTGATCGATGACGGCGTAGTTTTCAGCGCGCAGTTCGACGAGCATGGAGAGAAATCCTCCCGAAAAAGGCGGTTCTTGGTTCGTGGTTTCCCACCCATTCCGCAAAGAACGCGAAATGGATGGGGCACCCAGCCTTTGTGACGCGTCCGGCTGCGTTAACCGCAACAGGTTTCCGAGCGCAGCATAGCACGATAGACGATACCTCTGACTTGGTATGGAAGGCAAAAGCGCGCCAGCGCACCAGATCGATAACTTGGAGCGGGGAACGGCGTCTGCTACCGTTAAAGGTGAGGTGAACGCCAATTTTGATAGCTGCTTTACTCTTTCAACTGCCGCCTGATGGCGGCGCGGCCGAGGGAACGCCGCTGGGGCTGGGCTCCAGCGCGCTGGTGGAGATGGTCATGAACAGCGGGCCGGTTGCGCAGGCCGTGCTGGCGCTGTTGCTGATTGCCAGCATCTATTCGTGGACCGTGATTTTGGGCAAGATGTCCACCTTCCGCAAGGCGACCCGGGAGAGCCAGCGGTTTATCCGTGCCTTCCGTACCGCCAGCCGCTTGCAGGAGATGGCGGCGCTGTCCGCCGTGTGCAAGGCGAGCCCTCTGGCGCAGGTCTTTGATGAGGTGTACGAGACCTACAGGCGGCAGACGGGCGGCTCGGGACCGCCGCGCAACCTGGTCCCGCTGGAGCGCTCGGCGCAGACGGCGGCAAGCGAGGCGGTAACCAGCCTGGAACGGCGGCTGACCTGGATGGCGACCATCGGGGCCGTAAGCCCATTCGTGGGGCTGTTCGGCACGGTGATCGGCATTGTGGACGCCTTTCACGGGCTGGGCACGGCGGGAGCGGCGACGCTGCGGGCCGTGGCGCCGGGCATCAGCGAGGCGTTAATTACCACGGCGGCGGGGCTGTTTGTGGCCATTCCGGCGGTAATTGCGTACAACCAGTTCACCGCGCGGATCAGGGTCTTTGCCGCGGCCATCGACGACTTTTGCCGCGAGCTGCTGAACTCGCTGGACGAGATTCCGGTGCGCGGTCCTGTGCGGGCGGCAAACCCTGAAGGGATTCGTGAACCGGCCAGGGATGCCGGCCGGGAGGTGGACCGTGGCCTTTACTAGTAGCAACGGTCAAACGCGGACCTCGCTGGCGGAGATCAACATCACGCCGCTGGTGGATGTGGTCTTGGTGCTGCTGGTGATCTTCATGATCACCGCGCCGGTCTTGCAGTCGGGGATTGAAGTGGCCGTGCCCAAGACGCGCACGGTGCGCGAGATTACCGAGCAGCGGCTGGTGGTGACCATCAACCACGACCAGCAGGTGTTTTTGGGCGATCAGCCGGTCAACATTCACGAACTGGGCGGGAGGCTGCATCAGGCGGGGAGTGATCCGGTCCATCAGGTGATCTATCTGCGGGCCGATGAGCGGGTTCCGTTTGGCGCGTTTGCCACCGTGATGGACGCGGTGAAGCAGGCGGGGATTACCAACATTTCGATTGTGACGCAGCCGCTGGATACGAAGGCGGCGGGCGGGAATTAGCCCAGGGATTTTCAGGCAGACCATGAACAGCCTTCTTGATGGCGGCGAGCAACTGGAGCGGGAACTAGCCTCCTCGCCGGAGCCGATGATGGCCCCGGCGGCGGGATCGCTGTTGCTGCACGGCGGGCTGGCCGCGGTCTTGTTGACGTATGGGCTTCTTGCCGGCCTGTTTCATCACAACGTGTGGGGCGGCGCGGGAAGCGGAACAATTCAGGTGAACGTGGTCAGCGCCCTTCCCTTACCCTCCGATCAGCCGCCCAATGAGAACGTGCTGGCCACGGACACTCCCAGCCAGGCGCCGGCGGAGCCTGCCGCCAAGACCAAGCACGCGGTGGACGAGAGCACGCTGGCTATTACCGGCAAGAATAAGCCCAAGCAGAACACGCGCAAGACGCAGCAACATGAGTCGCGGGCGGATAACCTGGCCCGGTACGGCGAGCAGTCGGGTTCTTCGATGGCGCGGTCGATGCAGCCGCAGGGCTTTACCAGCGGCCAGACGACGGTCAGCGACGGCGATTTTGGCAGTCGATTTGGCTGGTACGTGGAAGGGATCAATCGCAAGATGGCCTCCAGTTCGTTCCGGCAGGAGGTAGACCCGCACACGCCCAAAGGCTCCAGGGCCTACATCCAGTTCGCCATTCGCCGCGACGGCAGCGTGAGCAATGTGCAGATGAGCATGAACAGCGGGAGCCAGACGCTGGATCGCGCCTGCATGCGCGCCGCGCAGCGCGTGGACACATTCGGCGAGCTGCCCGCGCAGTATAACCAAAGCACGGTGATGACGTCTTTCTATTGCGAGTATTAGGACCACGCGCCGGCGCGGACGTAAAATGGAGTTGTGGACGAGACCCTGCAAGGGGAGCAAGGATGCACGGCAACAAGGCCGGCCGCATTCCTGAGCCTGCAAGGTCCGCCCGTACTTTTACCGAGGAAGGATTGCGCACAGCATGAAGGCACATTCCCGGATTTTCCCCCATTTGCTGATTGTTCTGGCAGCTTTGGCAGCCATTCCCGCGGCGGCCCAGGACTGGATTCGCACGGGTTCCAACCTGGGCAACGAGCGCATCCGCCTTGCCGCTGCGGATTTCAAGCCCATTGGCGACGATCCGCAGACGCCGGCGCTGAAGACCGCCTTTGACTTCACGCTCTACGGCGATCTAGCCAACGCGGGCATCTTCGACGTCGTGTCGAAGAGCTTGTCGCCGCAGGCCACGCCGGGGTCGCCGCAGGAGATCAACCTGGGGCAGTGGTCGTCGGCGCCTGCCAATGCGGCCATGGTGGCCTTCGGCGCGCTCTCGGTCACCGGTGGACGGCTGGCCGTCTACGGCTGGCTGGATGACACGCGAAACGCCGTCAATCCGCAGGTGCTGGGCAAGCAGTACAACGAGGCGGTCAGCCTGGATATGGCGCGGACCATTGCGCACAGGTTTGCCGATGAGATCATCCTGCGGCTGGGCGGCGGCATCAACGGCATCGCCGAGACCAAGATTTTCTTCGTCAGCTCGCGCAGCGGAACCAAAGAGATTTGGGAGATGGACTACGACGGGCAGAACCAGCATCAGGTCACGCGTCTGGGCACGATCTCACTTTCGCCGCGCATCTCTCCGGACAATTCGCGGATCGCCTTCGCTTCCCTGGGCCGCGAGGGATGGGCCATCCGCATGTACTCGCTGGAGCTTGGGCGGCTGGTGAACTTTCCCGCGGGCACGGCCGGAGGTAGCAACCAGTCTCCGGCCTGGTCGGGCGACGGAACACGGATCGCCTTTTCGTCGTCGCGCTCGGGCGATTCCGAGATTTGGGTTGCGGATGCAAGCGGGGCCAACCTGCGCAGTGTTACCTCCCTCCGTGGGCCTAACGTAGGACCCACCTGGAATCCGCGCACCAACGCGCAAATCGCATGGGCTGGCGGGCGCACTGGAGAGCCGCAGATCTACACCATGGACCAGGACGGCGCCAACGTGCAGCGCATGACCGACTCGGGCTATGCCGTCTCGCCCTCGTGGTCGCCCAGCGGGCAGTTTTTGACCTTCGCCTGGGACCGTAAGTACGGTCCCGGCGCGCCCGGCGGGCGGGACATCTACGTGATGGACATTGCCAGCAAGCGCTGGCTGCAACTGACCCACGACGCCGGCATCAACGACTACCCCTGCTGGGCGCCCGACAACCGGCACATCGTCTTTGAGCGGGCGATTGGCGGGTACAGCCAGATCTGGTCCATGCTGGCCGACGGCACCGAGCAGCATCAACTGACTCAGTCAGGCAACAACTTCATGCCCAACTGGAGCTGGAAGTGAGTCCCTGAAGCCATGCTGACCGGCCGGCTAGGCTGGCCGCATGGAACAACCCGGTCTTCTGCACTATCATGTTTACGTTGCCATTGAATCCGTGGCCAATGAATCCGTGGAAGGAGTAATCCATTGAACCTACTTCATCGCACTGTGGCTCCTGTAGTTTTGCTTGCCGCCCTGGCCGCTATTGCAGGTTGCGGCGCCAAGACAAAACCGATTTCCCATGAGGAGACGGCTCCGGCGGCTGTGTCCGCGCCCACCGCGCAGTTGACCGCAACTCCGGCGGTGGTCTCGGCAGGCGACCAGGTGCAGCTAAGCTGGCGCACGATGAATGCCGCCACGGTCTCCATCGATGGCATCGGCGACGTGCCCAGTTCGGGCGTGAAGACCTTGATTCCTACGGCATCGACTACCTACCACCTGGTGGCGAAGGGCGACGGCGGCACGGCTGAAGCCACGGCGCGGGTGACCGTGAATGGATCTCCTGCCGTCATGGTGCCCACCAGCACCTTGAGCGCGGAAGAGCAGTTCAAGAGCAATGTTCAGGACATCTTCTTCGACTACGACACGTACGATATCCGCGGCGACGCGCAGGCCACGCTCTCGCGCGATGCGTCCTACCTGGTGAGCCATCCTGAGGTGAAGATCGTCATTGGCGGCTATTGCGACGAGCGCGGCTCCAACGAGTACAACTTGGCGCTGGGACAGAACCGGGCCGATGCGGCCAAAAATGCCCTGGTTACGGCCGGCGTGGCGGCCAACCGCATTCGCGTGCTTAGCTTCGGCAAAGAAAAGCCCTTCTGCTCCGAGTCGACCGAGGATTGCTGGCAACAGAACCGCCGCGGCGGATTCACGCCGGAAAGGTAAAATACAGTTGTCAGTGGACAGTGGTCAGTTCATCCGTTTACTGATCACGGTTCACTGACCACTGTGCACTTTTTTCATAGGTGAATCATGCATACAAGAACACTTCGCAATCGTTTCCTTGCGGCGGCAATGACCGCCATAGTGCTCGTCTCACTGCCGGCGCCGGCGCGCGCCGCGTCCAAGGAGATCACCGAGCTGCAATTACAGGTGCAGCAACTGCTGGACAATATGCAGCGGCTCCAGTCCACCATGGACTCGCGCTTTGCCGTGCTGCAGCACCTGGCCGAGCAGACCGCGGACAGCGCTAACCAGATGTCCGCGACCGTGAACGCTCTGCAGCAGAAGATCGCCGCCCAGAGCGACGCGACCATCGGCAAGCTGGACACCGCCTCCGGCCAGGTGCAGTCGCTCAACGACTCGGTGGACGAGTTGAAGTCGCGCATCGCCAAGCTGGATAAAGCAATCCAGGATATGCAGGCGCAGTTGCAGAACATCCAGAATCCGCCCGCGCCCGCGGCGGCTGGCCCTGGCGGTCCTGGCGGACCTGCCGCTCCGTCCGCCCCTCAGACGCCGCCGCTCAAGGAGACTCTCCAGTCCGGCGTGCGCGACTTCAACGCAGCCAAGTACGATGTGGCCAGCGAGGAATTCCAGGATGTGATTCACTACTATCCGAAGGACGATCTGGCCGGAGATGCGCAGTTTTACCTGGGCGAGATCGCTTCCAAGCAAAAGAAGCTCTCCGAAGCGGTGAAGGATTACAAGGCCGTGCTGGATGGCTTCCCCGGCAGCGCGAAGGCTCCAGCCGCGCAACTGCACATGGTGCTGGCGCTGCTGCAGATGAACAGGAAGAGCGAGGCCATCACCGAATTGCACTCGCTCATCAGGCGATATCCGGGAACCAACGAGGCCGCTCAGGCTAAATCTAAGCTGACTGCTCTGGGCGTGCCGCGGAGTCCGGCGCGCTGAGAGGGCATCCGTGCAAGCGGGTAAGAACCTGGCGAATGCCGGTTGCTAACACCGGGAAGATGGCTGATCCACTTCCCACCTAAGTCACAATAGACAACGGTCATCATCCTCCACCGTGCGCTTCAACTGGCCGCAGGCGGCGTAGATGTCGCGGCCGCGCGGCTTGCGCAGATAAGCCGGAATGCCCGCGTTGATCAGCACTTTGCGGAAGGCTTCTACGGCCTCTGGTTGCGGCGTGGCGTACTCAATGCCTGGACCGGGATTCCATGCGATCAGGTTCACCTTGGCCGGTAATCCAGACCGGCGAATGAGGCGGGCGACTTCCTGGGCGTGCTCGGGACGGCTGGTGACGCCGCCCAGCAGGACGTATTCAAACGTAATGCGCTCACGGGGGCGGAGTTTTACCCGGCGCACGGCATCCATCACTGATTCAATTGGCCACTTGCGGTTGATGGGCATGATCTGGGAGCGAATGGCGTCGTTGGGCGCGTTGAGGCTGATGGCCAGCTTGGGGCGCAGCTCCGGCGGCTCGGCGGCAAAGCGCTCGATGCCGGGAACGATGCCAGAGGTGGAGACGGTCATCCGCTGCGGGCTCAGGCCAACCTCGCGGACGAGCAGGCGCACTGCGGATATGAAATTGTCGTAGTTCAGAAACGGCTCGCCCATGCCCATGAAGACGAGGTTCACGCGGTCGCGGCCCACCTCGACGGCGTGACGCGAGAAGACGGCAACAACCTGGCCGGCGATCTCGCCTGCGGTCAGATTGCGCTGGTAGCCGAGTTTGGCGGTGAGGCAGAACCTGCAGTTTACCGCGCAGCCCACCTGGCTGGAGATGCAGAGGGTAGCGTGCTGGTGATGTTTCGTGGTTTCCTCTGCTGCGTCCGTACCGTCCCCGGTTTCGCCGTCGTCGCCCTCCGGCATCCAAACCGTCTCCACTGTCAGGCCATCGCCGCCGGGGCACTCGACCAGGTAGCGTTCCGTGCCGTCCACGGAGGATTTGAAGACCTGGACGATTTGTGGCCGGCCTACCTGCCAGCCTTCCGCGGCGAGCCTCTGGCGGAGCGCCTTGGGCAGAGTAGTGATTGCATCCAGTTCCGCAACCCGTTGACGATACAGGGCTTCGGCCAACTGGCGGCCGCGCCATGCCGGCTCGCGCGCAGCGACCATGCGCGCGGCCAGCGCCTCGGCATCCAGACCGAAGAGCCTCCGGAAGTCCGATAAGTCCTGGCTCCCGCACGCTGGGCCAGTGGCCTCCAAACGCACGAGTTGGCTCAAATCTTCGCGCACGGCTGGGGTCAGCATAGAGCATTTCCCCTTTGCGCCGCATTTCTCCCCGAACGGCAGCCCCGTGCCGCGCCAGCCCGCATTGGCCTACAATCGAAGGACTGGAGAACGATGACCACCGAGCGAAATCTGCGCCGCACCGTGCTGCCGAACGGCCTGATCGTGCTGACCGAGCGCATAGAGTATCTGCGTTCGGTGGCCATGGGCGTGTGGATCAAGTCCGGCTCCCGCTGCGAGCCGGCGGAGGCTAACGGCATCTCCCATTTTGTGGAGCACATGCTCTTCAAGGGCACCCGCTCCCGCTCCGCGCAACACATTGCCCGGGAGATGGACTCCATCGGCGGCAACCTGGACGCCTTCACCGGCAAAGAGACCATCTGCTTCAACGTCAAGTCGCTGGCCGAGCATGTGCCCATCGCCCTGGACGTGCTGGCCGACCTGGTGCTCAACCCGATCTTCGACGCGCCCGACATCGAGCGCGAGCGCGGCGTGATTCTTGAGGAGATCAAAATCGACGAGGACAACCCGGAGGTGCTGGTCCACGAGTTGTTCACGCAAGCCTTCTGGAAGGAGCATCCGCTGGGCTGGCCGATTCTGGGCACCACGAAGACGGTTGCCCGGCTGAACCGTGAGAGCCTGGTTGCCTATCACGGCGACCGCTTTCACGGCGGCAACATGATCTTTTCGGCGGCCGGCAACCTGGACCACGACCGATTTGCCGAGGAGGTGTCGGGCAAGTTCTCTGCGCTGGCCGGCGGAGCAACGCTCCACGAGCTGCCTGCGCCCGAAGCCAGCGCGCGCATCGTGCTGCGCAACAAGAAATCCCTGGAGCAGGTGCAGATTTGCCTGGGCGTTCCGGCCCCTCCCATCACCGACGAGAACCGCTACGCCACGCTAATTTTGAATACGGTATTGGGCGGAGGCATGAGTTCGCGCCTATTCCAGACCATCCGCGAGGAGCGGGGCATGGCCTACTCGATCTACTCCGACCTGAGCCCCTACCGCGACACTGGAACCCTGTGCGTCTATGCCGGCACTTCGGTGGGCAAGGGCCTGGAGGTGGTGGAGCTGATTCTGGAGGAGTTCCGCAAGCTGAAGCAGGAACTGCTGAACGAGGAAGAGCTGACCCGCGCCAAGGACCAGGTCAAGGGCAACATCCTGCTGGGGCTGGAGAGTTCCAGCGCGCGCATGGCCAACCTGGCGCGCCAGGAGATGTACTTCCACGAGTTCATCACTGTGGACGAGATTATCACGCACATCAGCGCAGTGGACGCGGCCCAGGTGCAGGCCATGGCGCAGCGCCTCTTTGATCCCGCACGCATCGCCGTCACCCTGCTGGGCCGCCTGGATGGGGTCAAGCTGAGGCGGGCGAATCTAGCGTGTTGAAGTGAGAGGGATTGGGATTCACTGCGGAAGGTGTGATTTACCAAATGCGAATTAACAGATTTGTGCCGATTCTTTTCATCGTATGCTGGGTTTTGGTAAGGCATGCTTGTGCCACTGACGTGAAACCTCCTGTAGTGTGCCACCTTCCAAAGACAGCCGTGGCCGTGCTAGCGGACACGCTGCCGGATTGGACGATTGTCTCCACGTCCGATCTAACGGAACACGACAGAATGCTGTGGAATGCTATACATTATCACCACTGTCCAGGTATCGCAGTCGGTGATTACTTCGGAAACCGAAATCTTTCCCTTGCTGTAACACTGATCAATCGCCAGCCGACAAAGATGCTCCAAACGCTAGTTGTGCTCAAGCCCCGCGATGGTTCTTATGAACTGATCGAACTTAGTAAGCCACAAGAAGCAAGTCGCGCGCTCGTAGTATTTAGGCTTGGACCTGCTGTCTTTGATGACATAGAGACGGGCGAGAAATCCAAAATTACATGCGACTCGGTAGCCTATGAAGACATAGCCGCTGGGATGCTAATCTATGCTTGGCATAGCGGCAAGTTCATGCAAATCCAGGCATCGGAGTGAGCTGTAATTCAACGGTAGCGTAGGTCCATGGGTAACAATCCAGTGTGCCACAGGTCCGGATTTTCGGGCCTGGGAGACCATGAATCTCAACCGATAGAAGTGAACCCTTAAGTTTCCGGCGATGAAAAGTTCAGAGGCAAAACCGAGCTACTTACTGCCCGCCGGGATTGCAGTCTGCGCGGACGGCGAACTGACCCTGCGCGCGCACCCCGAGCCGTTGCACCCTTACCGCACGCCCTTTGCCCGCGATACCGCCCGCATCCTGCACGCGCGCGCCTTTCGGCGCCTGGCCGGCAAGACGCAGGTTTTTCGGCGCCTGGCCGTCGATTTCACTTCGGACCACTTCCGCAGCCGCCTGACACACACTTTAGAAGTAACCCAGATTGCCCGCACCGTGGCCCGCGCGCTGGGACTGAACGAGGAGCTGGCCGAGGCGCTGGCGCTGGCGCACGACATCGGCCATCCGCCCTTCGGACACGCCGGCGAAAAGGCACTCGATGAGTGCCTGCGCGGATTTGGCCTGGGCTTCGACCATAATCTGCACGCCCTGCGCATCGTCACCTGGTTTGAAGAGCGCTACGCGGGCTTTCGCGGGCTGAATTTGACCCTGGGGGTGCGCGAGGGCATCGTCAAACACTCCCGCGACTACTCCGCCGCAACGCACCCGGAGCTGGCCGAGTACTTCCTCGATTGCTTCCCGCCGCTTGAAGCTCAATTGATCGATCTGGCCGACGAGATCGCCTACCTGACCGCCGATCTGGACGACGGACTGGACTCGGGCATTCTCACGCTGGGCCAGGTGCGCGAGGGCGTGGCTCTCTTCCGCGGCTTCCACGACGCCGTGTTGCGCGATTATCCCGCCGCTCCGCAGAAACTGGCGGTTTACGAAACTTTGAAGCGCGTCCTCAACGCTCTGGTCACAGATTTGATGGAAGAGACGCGCAGGCAGGTCTCCGCGCAGGGCGCGACAACCCTGGATGAGATTCGCCGCGCGCCCCGGCGGCTGGCGGCGCTTAGCCCGGAGATGGAAGCCGCTCGCGCAGCCGCCAAGAAGTTCCTCTACGCCAACCTGTACGAATCCCCCGGCATGGAGGAGGAGCACGCCAACGCCGCCGAAATCATCCGGGAATTGTTTTCTGCGCTCATCGCCAACCCCGGCCTGCTGCCCGCCGACCACCAGGCGGAGATTCCCGCCGAGGGTCTGGCACGCACCGTCGCCGATTACATTGCCGGCATGACCGACAGCTACGTCGAGCAGGCCTGGAAGCGCTGCGGCGGACGGTGAAAAAGTTGAGCACCCACGCTGTTGACTTGGCGTCAGCAGCGAGCGATTCGATAGAGTTAATCAGAGCAATGAGCGAGACTCGATCCATTGATCTTCACAACTTCACGGTGGCGGAAGCGCTGCGGGAGTTTGTGCGCTTCTACAACAACTGCGTGCGTAGCGGTTACCGCGGACGCCTGGAGGTGATCCACGGGTACGGATCGACGGGGGGCGGCGGGGTGATTCGGGAGGAGCTGCGCAAGTATCTGAAGGCCCACTCGGGAACCTTCGGCGAGTACCTTGCCGGAGAGAGCCTGCGCAATCCCGGAGTCACGATCCTCTACCCCAGGGAATCCCTGGCAACGATGCCGCCAGGCCCGAGAGCAGGTTTCTCCTCCATCCCGCGCATGAAGCCACCTCGCAAACGCCGGTAACCTCCTAAAGCCATTGGTGATGGGCGGATTCAATTCCGAGGCGATCTGGCTGTGGCATGGAAGGTCAAACTCTCGTAAGTCTCCCGCTTTCAGTGGCTAACACGCTGGAGCCAATGCGTGGCTCGCAGGATGCAAGCCTGAACGGGGAGTCGGCGGAGTTGGAAGCCGATGCCCCCGCAGGCGGATTGCTGAGCGGTTTTCATCTGCTCAGTCTGCGCATAGAACCGGGCGGCGGTTTAGACTAGAAGAGGCGGAGAGGTTTTCCGCCAACACTCAGGCCGGCTCCCCCGCATTTGAGCTGTCCTGTGTGCTATTCCCCACATCGAGGATCCGGAACCGACCATGACCGAAATTCAAGGACTTGCAGCACATGCGGCTGGGGCCGAACTGTTGGCCTTCAAGTACGACCCCGGCAAACTGGGCCTGAACGAGGTGGAAATCGCGATTACCCATTGCGGAATCTGCCACAGCGACCTTCATCTGATCGCCAATGACTGGGGAATCAGCCAGTATCCGTTCATTCCCGGCCACGAGATTGTGGGCACGGTGACGGCTGCCGGCGCCGAGGTGCGGTCGCTCGAAGCGGGCCAGCGCGTGGGCCTGGGCTGGCAGTCGAACTCCTGCGGCGTGTGCGAGTGGTGCAGCCGGGGAATGGAGAACCTATGCCCTGCCTCCGAGGGGACCTGCGTCCACCGGAACGGCGGGTATGCGGACCGGGTGAGGGCCAATGCGCGCTTTGTGATTCCGATTCCCGAGGCGCTGGAGAGCGAGCACGCGGCGCCGTTGCTTTGCGGCGGCATCACGGTCTATAACCCGCTGCGCACCCATGGCGTGAACCCCTCGTCGCGGGTGGGGATTGTGGGCATCGGCGGACTGGGACACATGGCCATCCAGTTTGCGCGGATCTTCGGCGCGGAGGTGACGGCGTTTTCGACCTCGGTGGAGAAGGAAGAAGAGGCGCGCGCGCTGGGAGCGCACAACTTTGTGAATACCCGTGAGTCGAAGGCCATGAAGGACGTGGCCGGCTCCATGGATTTTATTTTGAGCACCATCAACGCCGACCAGGAGTGGGGAGTCTATGTGCAGGCGCTGCGGCCTACCGGGACGTTGTGCTTTGTGGGGGTTCCTCCGTCGCCGGTCAGCGTGCAGGCGTTTCCGCTCATCAGCGGCCAGCGCTCCATCAGCGGCAACCCGACGGGAAGCCCTTATCGCCTCAAGGAGATGCTGGACGTAGCGGCGCGGCACGGGGCCAAAGCCACCACGGAATCCTTCCCCATGGCCCAGGCCAACATGGCCATCGAGAAGGTGAAAAAGGGCAAGGTGCGCTACCGGGCGGTGCTGGCCAATTAGGACCTGTGCGCCACCGGGCGAATTATTCTTTAAGTGGACCGCAACTAAACTGCGGGAATGTTGTCTGAGAGAACAGAAGCCGGTTGGGAATAAAAGCCCAGGAGCCGGCAGTGCTGAGGACGGAGGCCGTCGTCGGTTCCCGGTCCGTCGGAAGCGGGACAGGGCAGCGCAAGTCAGCACGAGGAGGATATTATGCGGAGATTTTGGCTGGTTCTGATTGCAATGCTGCTGATGGCGCCGTTCGCGGTAACGGCAATGGCCCAGGATGTCGAGGAAGATCAAGATGTTGGAGTCGGCCCCGCGCTTGTTCCCGCTCCCATGGTCTACGGTCCCCCGGTCTGCGAGTGGGGATATTTCGCTTACTACCCCTATGCCTGCGCACCTTACGGCTTTTATGGGCCGGGCTGGTTCAACGGCGGCGTATTTCTCGGCGTGGGGCCGTGGTACGGCTGGGGCTGGGGTCATGGCTGGGGCCGTGGTCACGGCTGGGGCCGTGGCGGCTACGGGGGTCGCGGCGGCTACGGGGCTCGCGGCGCCAATGCAGGGCGTGGAGCTTATGGAGGAGCTACCGGCCGTTCGGCTTACAATGGGACCTCTCGTGGCGGTGCAGTCCGTGGGAATACGGGTTCTAGGGGCGGCTACTCCGCTCCGCGTGGTGGATCGAGTCGCGGCCATGTAGGCGGCTACAGCGGTGGCCATTCGGGCGGCTTTAGCGGCGGCCATGCAGGCGGCTTTAGCGGCGGCCATGCGGGCGGCTTTGGCGGCGGCGGCCATGGCGGCGGTGGCGGCGGCGGCCATGGCGGCGGACATCGGTAAACTCTTGCGGCATTTTCTTCAAAAGGCTCGTCTGCTTCGGCATGCGAGCCTTTTTCGTTAGTTTGAAAACCGAAGCGAGGGGTTTTCCGTCGTGCGCGGAGGATTACTGGGGAAGAACTTCAATGCCCGTCACTGTTGCATAACCCTCCAACGGAACGAAGCTCAAAAGCAATTTCCCCTGGGCATTCGGCCGAAGGTCCGTGATCTTGCGAATGACCACGTCGGTCTGGCGCGCCTCCCTGGCGGGGTTGAAGTTCTTGAGGAGCGCATTGCCATTGCAGAATACATCGAAGATATGCGCGACCTGCGCCCGGTTCTCGCCGGAGGGGGATGAGGGCTGGTCCCAGTCGCCGTGGCGCACGGCAAAATGCAGCAACACGGAGTATGTTCCTGTTGAAACGGGAATCGCATAGGAGAAGTTACCCCAGCGCTCGGTTTCGTAGAGTTCAGGATCGTCGGTCCCTTTTACCGGGGCCGTGTAGGCCGCCAGTTGGCCACCCTCGAAGTAATTGTCCGGGCTCCACCAGTGGCTATCGTTGGAGTAATAAGGCGTTTGGCGGGCCAGCAGGCGCACGGGCCGGATGTGTCCCCGGAAGCCGGGCAAAATCTCGATGGCGGAGAGGATGGCCTGCTTGCCGTCCTCGCCGGCAAACTCGAGATGTAGCAGCCCATCCGTCCCGGGCGTCACGTCCGTGAATACCTTGACGTCGGCGGTGCGACTGGCTCCGGCATCGGCCACAACATCGAAACGGGCCAGCAGCGTTCTCCCGTTGGCGCGCACGGTCATCAGGCGGCTGCCTTCTCCGCCCGTTCCGGTGGACTCCGGGCCATAGACTGTTTCTGCAAAGTGCAGGCGGAGTTCGTAGAGGCCTTTTTTCAGGGGAATCGCGTAGCGAAACTGTCCCTGCCGGCTGGTGCGGTAGAAATCAGGATCCTGTGTGCGCCAGATGTGCTGCACGGAGCTTTTTACGGCGGCGCCGCCATCAAACCAGGCATCGGCATTCCACAGCTTGCCGGCATGATCGACGAAGCTGCGGCCGGCACCTGCCAGGATGCGGACCTCCTCGCCCAGAGGAGGGCCAAACTGCGATTCCTCAGGCAGGGCAGAGTACGGATTCGACTCTGCCGCCGGCGAGGTCTGCGTAATTTGCCGGAGGATCAGCAGAGCGCAACCGAGACCAAGAGAGAGAAGCGCGAGCGCGGCGACCAGCCACCAGGTCCAGCGGCCAGGCCGGCGAAACCGCCATTCCGCATGCCGGGTTGCTGCGCTCTCGACTCCCGGCCGGAGTGCCCCCTGGGAATCAGCAGGGATAAACTGCGGAACATATTGTCCCACAGGAATGGCGATATGGAGTCGATGCGATGCGCCTTCGCCGGCGTAGTACTCTGCCAGGCGCTTGCGCAAGCGGTTGGCCTCAACCCGCACAATCGAGTCAGAGTCCTGATCGAATGAATCTCCGCGATGGAAGACCTCCACTCCGACGGAATACTCCTTGATCTGGCGGGCTTCGCCGGCAAAGAGCTTCTCACATAAGTACGACAGCAGATGAGCGAGCGCGGGCGCGCGAACGAAGTGCTGCGAATGAAGCACTGCGTCCAGTTCCGCGCGCTGTGCTTCGATATCGACCGGCTCTGAGCCTTCAATCGCCATCGTTTCCGTCTCCGGACTGATTGTAATGCTATCGCGCATTGCTTGTTTTACCAGTGTTTAACGGTTGAAGAGGCGGGGGAAATCGGCATGTAACGGCGTGTAACCTCTCCCGCTTCCTGCCCGCGAGGCACTTGGCGCCGAAAACCAAACATCCGCAAGTGGAAGCAGGAGCAGGAGTTCGGTTGCGCCTGGGATACATTTAACCCCGGCGACACGGGCAGGTAGCAGGTATAGCGTTGCGGGCTTTTCGGAGGCGGTCTCTACTTGAGGGAATGCAGGGAGCAGATCGCCGAGCCGGCAAGCATAACCGCCGTCCCGCCAAATGCTCCCGCGCAGGAGAGGTGATCCCATGAGAAGACTAGTGATGATGCTGGCAGCGATGAGCCTGCTGATTGGCGCGGCCCAGTACGGAAGGACAAGCCCGGCCCCGGACGCGGCCAAAAAGGACAAGATGGTGGCGGCCAGGCTGGCAGAAGAAAAAGGAGACCTGGATCGCATCCACAATGATTTTGCAGCGGCCGTTTCCCACTACGATGCAGCCCTGCGCGTTAACAGTAAAAGCCCTGATCTTAATAACAAGATGGGTATTGCCGAGCTCCAACTGGGCGAGAGGGGTCCGGCGCGCAAGTACTTTGGCCGGGCGCTGAAGATCAACCCCCGGTTCTTTGCTCCGCTGAACAACATGGGGGTCCTGGACCTTCTAGACAGGAGGTACAAGTCTTCCATCGGCTACTTCAAGCAGGCGCTGGCGTTGGATGAGTCCAATGCGCACACCCATCTCAACCTTGCAAATGCCTGGATGGGGCTGGGCGAAGTCGATCATGCCATGACCGAATACGCCCGCGCCTTGGAACTTGACGCCGATGTGCTGAGCTCCAGTCCTGAGGGAGTTGTCGCCCAGGTATCGTCGCCGGAGCAGCGCGCCCGCGTTTCGTTCCTGATTGCCAAGGCGTATATCAAACGCGGCAACCTCGAAGGAGCCCTGGAGTATCTGCGCAGGGCCAAAGATGGGCGCTACCCCGATATGGCCAAGGTGTATACCGACCCGGATTTCACCCCGCTCTGGAACGATCCCCGCCTGGCTAAGATCGTCAAGCGGTAGGCTGCGCCAGGGAAGCGATGCGGCCGGCGATGCGCCCGGCGGCATCAGGATGGGCCTGGGTACGGGCCGCTACGGCCATGGCAACCAGGCCCTCCGGGCTTTTCAACAGGCTGGTGAGGGTGGCGAGCAGCTTGCCGGGAACGTCGAGGTCCGGCTCGTCGAGCATCAGGGCCGCGCCGGCCTTCACCATCTCCTCGGCGTTGCGACGCTGGTGATCGTCGGCGGCGGCGGCAAAGGGGACCAGCAGGGCGGGCTTGCCAGCGGCAGCCAGTTCGGCCACCGTGGAAGCGCCGCTTCGGGCCATCACCAAGCTGGCCTGGGCAAAACGCGCGGGCATATCGCCGATGAAGGGCTGCACCTGCCAGCGTTTTGGGTCCGCGCCGCTGGCGGTGTATGCCTCCTGAGTCTGTTCGAAGTGGCGCGCGCCGCTCTGGTGGAGAACGGTGAGGCCGGGGACAGCTTCCAGAAGCGCCGCAATGATCCGGGGCAGATGGGTGTTGAAGATGCGCGCGCCCTGCGAGCCGCCGAAAATTAAAAGATGGGCGGCTTTGGCGGACGGTGGAGCAAGGTTGAAGAACTCCTGCCGGACGGGAATGCCGGTGACCTCGGCGTTCCGGAACCAGCGGGCTGCCGAGGGAAAGTTGACCGCCGCTGCCTGAACGCGTTTGCCCACCAGGCGGTTGGCGAGGCCCGGCATGGCGTTGGGCTCGAAGGCCATGGCGGGAATTTTGAGCCGCAAGGCCGCCGCCATCGCCGGGCCGGAGGCGTATCCGCCTACACCGAAGACAACGCTGGGCCGGAACTCGCGGATGAGCCGCTTGCAGGCGATGATGCTGCGGGGCAGGTTCAGGAGCGTGCGCAGGCGGGTGAGCAGGGAGACGTTCTTGAGCTGGCCTACATCGATGAGGCGCAGATTGAAGCCGGCCTCGGGAACCAGGCGGCTCTCCATGCCGCGCGCCGTGCCGACGAAGAGCACTTCGGCCGAGTGGCGGGCGACAAGTTCGCGAGCCACTGCCAGCGCCGGAAGGATGTGGCCTCCAGTGCCGCCGCCGGCAATGAGTACGCGCAGGTTCGACAAGCTAATTCCTTTCAAGAGTTGTTGTTGCATTGTTCGGTATCGTCCGTTTCGACTTCGCAAGTTTCAGTATCATATATTTCGGACTCCTCTTTATCGGGCCACAAGAAGGCAATTAGTCCAACGATTCCGATAGCTAACAATACCCCAGCACGGCTCAACAATACCCCAGCACGGCTCCATGAAGAGCGCGAATGACGTATGATTTCGCAGAGCATGACCAGATTATTTATCAGGCTTGCAGCAATTCCCCATTTCTTCGCTGAGGGCTTTTCCTCCCAGACAGTCCACCAAGCAACTCCGAAAAATGTGGCTAAGACTAAAAAAATAGCCGGAACTGCTAATCCAGTTTCAGGAAGAATCAAGCGATAGTAACGGATAGTAGTAATAATGCACAACAGAGCTATCCATAGACAAACTACGGATATGAATGCAAAGACCCAGCTCATGATCTTTCTGTAAATCTGAAATTCGCGAACGAGCATAATTTGATTCCGCCTTTCCGGGACTTTTCCCTGTTTCCTACTCCCTTTTCCCTACATTCAGTCCGCCTTCCTGCTGATGTTGAGCAGGATGCCAATGCTGGCCAGGGTGAAGCAGAGTGAGGTTCCTCCGGAGGAGATCAGCGGCAGGGGAAGCCCCTTGGTGGGCAGCAGGGCGATGACCACGCTGATGTTGAAAAAGGCCTGCAACAGGATGGTCATGGTGATGCCGAAGGCGGCGAGGCGAGCAAAGGGATCCTGAGAACGGAAGGCGGTGCGCAGGCCGCGGTAGCCGAAGTACGCAAAGAGAATGAGGAGGAGGATGGCCCCGATGAAGCCCAGCTCCTCGGTGATGTTGGCGAAGATGAAGTCAGTGTGGGCCTCGGGCAGGAAAAAGAGCTTCTGCTGGCCATCCATGTAGCCGAGGCCGGTGACGCCTCCGCTGCCGACAGCGATCAGCGATTGGCATGTGTGGTAGCCGGCGGCTCCGGCTTCCTTGAAATCGCAGTTCGGATGCAGTAAGAACCGCACAAAAACACGGATACGCTGGAGGCGCCAGGTAACCCCGAAGAGTAGCCAGGCCAGAATAGGCAGCGAGGCGCAGAGGCCGCCGATCAGGAACTTCCAGGCCATGCCGGCCAGAAACAGCATCATGGCGGTGACGCCGGCCAGGACCAGCGCGGTGCCCAGGTCGGGCTCGATAACGATCAGAGCGAGGAAAAACAGCGGAATGAGGCTGGCGCGCCAGAGGGTGCTCCATTGGTTGATCTTGTTGAGCCGGGTGGAGAGAAACCAGGCCAGGAAGAGAACCAGCACGGGTTTGGCGATCTCCGAGGGCTGGAGGGTGAAGAAGTCGCTGAAGCGAATCCAGCGGTGGGTGTTGTGCGAGCCGGGAATGAAGAAGACCAGTACCAGCAGGAAGGTGGTGACGGAGAGGGCAGGGAAGATGAAGCGCGGGGATTTATAGAGCGTGTAGTCGAGGCGCGAGAGGAGCAGCATGGCCGCCAAACCGGCCAGCGCCCAGATGGCCTGCTTGCCGACGAAAGTAAACCCGGAGTGATAGCGTTCCTGAGCCACGACAGCCGAGGCGGAAAAGACCATCGTCAGCCCCACCACAACGAGCAGCACGGTGGTGAAGAACATCCATTTGTCGCCCCCCACGCGCTTTGCCATGGCTCAGTCCTTCATATCTTTGACGAGTTGCTTGAAGACGCTACCGCGCTGCTCGTAGTTTTCAAATTGGTCGTAGCTGGAGCAGGCGGGCGCCAGCACCACGACCTCGCCGGGGCGCGCTGCGGCTGCGGCGGCGGCGACGGCCTTGTCCAGGGTTTCGCAGGAGTGAATGGAGACCACGCCGCGCAGATGCGACTCAATCTTGGCCGCCGCCGAGCCGATGGTGTAGACGGCGCTGACCCGCTCGCGCAGCAGGCCGGCAAGCTGGGTGTAATCGGAGTTCTTGTCTTTGCCGCCGAGGATGAGGTGAATGCCGCCGCTGAAGGCGGCGACGGCCTTGGAGGTGGCGTCCACGTTGGTGGCTTTGGAGTCGTTGTAGAACTCGACGCCGTTGCGGGTGGCGACGTATTCCAGGCGATGCTCGACGGCTCGGAAGCTTTCAACGGCGCGGCGAATCACGCCGGCCGGCACGCCCGCCAGGCGCGCGGCAACCACCGCGGACAGCACATTTTCGACGTTGTGCTCGCCCTTGAGGGGAATACCGCTGAGTAGCATCACCTTTTCCTTCGCAGCGTCTTTAGCGGGGCGATAGACGACATACCCCGACTCCAGCCAGGCTCCTTGCGGGACCGGATGCTCAATCGAGAACCAGAAGACCCCGGCAGCCGAGCGCGAAGCGGCGGCTACACAGGGGGTGTTGTCGGCGTTCAACACCAGGCAGTCCTGCCCGGTCTGCGCGGCAAAGATGCGCTCCTTCACAGCGCAATAGTTTTCAAAGCTGCCGTGGCGGTCCAGGTGGTCGGAAGTGACGTTGAGAATCACGGCGATGGTGGGATGGAACTGCTCGGTGGTTTCGAGCTGGAAGCTGGAGACCTCCAGAACCGACCAGCTTTCGTCGGTACTGGAGTCGATGAGGGTCACGACCGGGACGCCGATGTTGCCGCCGACCAGCGTGGGCAGGCCGGCAGCCTGAAGAATTTCTCCCAGCAGCGTGGTGGTGGTGGTCTTGCCGTTGGAGCCGGTGACGGCCAGGATATGACCCTTGAGGAAGCGTCCGGCCAGTTCCAGCTCGCCGATGACCGGCAGGCCGAAGCTCTTCACCTGCGCCAGCTCAGGGGTGTCCATCGGGACGCCGGGGCTGACGACGATCAGGTCCTGACGGCGGAAGGTGAGCAGGCCGTGGCCGCCGGCCTCGACCATGATGCCCGCCTCGATCAGGGCGGGAATCTCCTTGGCCAGCGCCTCGGCCGAGCGCACGTCGGAGACCGTGACCAGAGCGCCGCGCCGGCGGAGAAACAGGGCTGCCGCCAAGCCGGATTTTCCCAGTCCGACGACCAGAACTTTTTTGCCTTTTAGCTCCATCATTGAGTCTTGTCCTCAGGCTTCTCATATTGTGCGCCGCGCCAAGCTGGTTTAACGCAATTTCAGGGTGGTGAGTGCAAACAATGCAAACACCAGGGCGCCGATCCAGAAGCGCACGATGGTTTTGGATTCGCTCCAGCCTATTTGCTCGAAGTGGTGATGCAGGGGGGCCATCTTGAAGATTCGCTTCTTGTTACGCAGCTTGTAACTGCCCACCTGAAGAATGACGGAGGCCGCTTCGAGGACGAAGATGCCGCCGATAAAGGGCAGCAGCAGTTCCTGGCGGATGATAATGGCGACCGTTCCGATAGCTCCGCCCAGGGCCAGCGAACCCACGTCGCCCATGAAGATCTCCGCCGGATGGGCGTTGTACCAGAGAAAGCCGATAGAAGCGCCCACCATGGAGCCGCAGAAGATGGTCAGTTCGGCAATTTTGGGCATGTGCTGGAGTTCGAGGTAGTCGGCAAAGACCACGTTGCCGCTGATGTAGGTGAGCACGGTCAGGGCGCCGGCGGCGATGATGGTGCAGCCGATGGCCAGCCCGTCCAGCCCGTCGGTCAGGTTGACGGCGTTGGACGAACCTATCAATACAAAGATGACAAAAGCGATGAAGGGCAGAAAGGCCAGCAGGCCCAGGTGGGGGATGGTGCTGGGCCAGGCGTGCCAGAGCAGGTCAGGACGCCAGCTCTTGATGAACGGCACGGTCAAGTGCGTGGAGAAAAGCTTGAATTTTTCCAGAAGCACCAGGCAAACCGCCACCGTTGCCCCGGCGAGGCCTTGCCACAGGAGCTTGGCGCGCACCGTCAGGCCAAGGCTGCGCTTCTGGATGACCTTGATGTAGTCGTCGGCAAAACCGATAGCGCCAAAAGCCAGGGTGGCAAAGACGGCAATCCAGACGAAGGGGTTGGCAGGGTCTGACCAAAGCACCGTGGGCAGCAAAATCGCAATGATAATCAGCACGCCGCCCATGGTGGGAGTGCCGGTCTTCTTCAGGTGCGACTTCGGCCCGTCGTCGCGCACGAACTGGCTAATCTGGAACTCGCGCAGCTTGTGAATCACCCAGGGCCCGATGAACAGCGCGATCAGCAGCGCCGTGCCCGAGGCGAAGGCGGTGCGGAAGGTGAGGTAGCGGAAGACGCGGAAGGGGTGAAAGAACGGAAACAGCTTTTCGTAGAGCAGCCAGTAAAGCAAAGGGCCTCCAGAGCCGGCGTGAGGCTGGTTTCAGCTTGATTTTACTAGGACGGGGGGCACTATGGCTGTGGAAGATGCCGGATTTAACGGGACTCTAATTGCTGCGTCACAGCTTCGATTACCCGTTCCAGATGCACGCCGCGCGAGCCTTTTACCAGCACTACGTCGCCCTTGCGCAGATTCTGCTTAAGCCAGCGGCCGGCGGCCTGGGCATCGGACAAAAAAAGCGCCGCGACCCCGCCCGTGCAGGCTGCGGCGGCCAGGTGCTCGGCGTTGCCCTGAACGCCAACGACCAGGTCGAGGCCGGCCTCGGCGGCAGCGCGCCCAGCTTCGGCGTGAAGCGCGGGGCCGTGCTCGCCCATCTCCAGCATCTCGCCGGCCACCAGAATCCTGCGCTTGGCGGGCCGCGCGGCTAGGGTGCGAATCATGGAGCGCAGCGCCTCGGGGTTGGAGTTGTAGCAGTCGTTGAGAATCGCTGCTCCTTTGACTTCGAGGACTTCACCGCGCTTGTCGCCAGCAATGAGCGATTGGAGCGCGACGGCGGCTGCCTCCAGATCGACCCCCGCTTCGAGAGCAACGGCCAAACCCGCCAGGACGTTCATCGCGTTGTGCGCGCCCAGCAGGTTGAGCGTGAGTTTCCCCTCGCACTTTCCTGCTCGATAGCGGACGTGCAGCCCGGCCATGTCTTCCGTGGCTTCAAGAAGCTGCGGATTGGCGATGGGAGCAGCGCCAAAGTAAACCGCTCGGCCGTGAAAGTCGCGGCCAAACTGCGAGACGTAGGGGTCATCGCAGTTGAGAAAGACAACGCCATTGTACGGCAGCGCGTCAACTAACTCGAATTTCGCGCGGGCAATGCCGGCCTGGCCGTCGGCAAAGTTCTCCACGTGTGCCGTGCCCACGTTAGTGATAACGCCCCAGTCAGGCGCGGCTATCAGCGCGAGGGCGGCAATCTCACCGGGGTGGTTCATGCCCATCTCGATGACCGCGAACTCGTGTTCCGGTTCGAGGCGCAGCAGTTGCAGAGGCAGGCCAAAGCTATTATTGAGATTGCCCTTGGACTTGACGACATTGAACTTTGCGCCCAGAGCGACGGCAATCGCTTCCTTGGTTGTCGTCTTGCCGGCCGAGCCGGTGACGGCCACCACGCGCTTGCCCCACTGGCGGCGAACATGCGCGGCCAGGGCCTGGAGGGCAATGAGCGGTTCTTCGGTGATGAGCAGCGGAGCGGCCAGCGCGGCGTCAGGGAGGGTGGCGACCCGCGCACGCGAAACTACCGCGGCCACGGCGCCGCGTTCGATAGCGGCAGCGACGAAGTCGTGGCCATCGTGCCGCTCGCCGCGCACGGCGAAAAACAGTTCGCCCTCGGCCACGGTGCGCGAATCAATCGAGTAGCCGCGCGTCATCAGCGCTCCGGCGTTCGCCACGCTGGCCGGCGCCTCCAGCACCGCGCCCGCGCCAATGGCCGCTTCTGCGAGTGTGAGCTTCATCCGATTCCACCATAGCCCATTTCGCGCAGCGCGGAAAGGGCAATCTCGACATCGTCAAAAGGAACGGTGGTAAAACCGAGAATCTGCATCTTCTCGTGGCCCTTGCCGGCAATCAGAACCACGTCGCCGGCCCTAGCCTCGTGAAGCGCCAGGCGAATGGCGGCGGCACGGTCGGGCTCGATGGTGTAACGGACCTGGGAAGCCTTGAGTCCAGGCTCAATCTCGGCCAGAATCGCCAGCGGCTCCTCGGAGCGGGGATTGTCGCTGGTGGCGATGACGAAATCGCTGCCCTTGCCCGCGGCCTGCCCCATCTTGGGCCGCTTAGTGCGGTCGCGGTCGCCGCCGCAACCAAACATCGTAATCACGCGGCCGCCGGTTTGCGCCGTCATCTGCCGGGCAAGAGCTGTCAAATTGAGCAGCGCGTCATCGGTATGGGCGTAGTCCACAATCACCGTGAAGGGCTGGCCGGCATCGACGGATTGGAAGCGGCCGAGAACGGGCTTGAGGCGGGGAATGAACTCGACCAGATCGGCAAGCGGGACGCCGCGCGCATGAGCCGCAGTGAAGGCAGCCAGCAGGTTGAGAATGTTCACCTCGCCGGCCAGCCGCGATGTAACTTTGGCCGCCCCGGCCGGGGTTTCGAGTTCGAGCAGCGCGCCGGAGGGGGTGAGCGAATGGGTGGCGGCCCGCCAATCGCCCTGGCCAATTCCGTACGTCCGGACTTCGGCGCCGGCCTTCGCGGCTGTGGCAGCCAATTCGTGAGCGTGCGGGTCGTGCGCGTTGATTACGGCGACGCGCGGAGCCGGATAGACCGTGCCGTCAAAGAGCAGCCGCTTGGCGGCAAAATACTTCTCCATCGTCTCGTGATAATCCAGATGGTCACGCGTCAGGTTAGTGAAGACGGCCACATCGAAGTTGACCCCGGCAGCGCGGCCCTGGTCGAGCGCATGGCTGGAAACCTCGGTGACCAACTCGGTGGCTCCTCGGGCAACGCCCTCGGCCATCAGCTCAAAAAGATCGCGCGATTCGGGTGTGGTGTGAACGGAAGGACGCACTTCACCGGCCACGTGGTACTCAATGGTGCCGATGAGAACGGTCTTGCGCGCAGCCGCATTCAGCAGAGCCTCGATCAAAAATGCCGTGGTCGTCTTACCGTTGGTTCCAGTGATCCCCGTGGTGGCGAGCTGGCGCTCCGGATGGCCGAAAAACGCCGCCGAAGCCTGGGCCAGCGCGCGCCGGCCGTGCTCTACCTCCAACACCGGCAGGCCGGGCGCGAAGACCAGCAAATTGTCGAACTTCTGCGAAGAGTCGGTGATAACGCCCAAAGCCCCTGCGGCGATAGCCTTCTCTACGTAGCGATTGCCGTCGGTTGAGCCTCCCTTCATGGCCACAAAGACCGAGCCGGGCCGCACCTTGCGCGAGTCGTACTCAACGCCGGTTACCGGGTCGTCAGAGCTCCCGCCAGAACCAACTGCCGTTACTTCTGAAGCCAATTCTCGCCAGTTCATCACGGGTTCCATTGTAGTTTGTCGCGCTACAATCTACTGGATGTAGCTGTAAGATAGTTGAATGAATTTGTGCGATTCAAATACCCCATACAAATTGGAGGCTGTAAGCAATGGCTGAATCTCGATTCGTTTATGTGACGTATATCCGCACGACGGCGGAGAAACTTTGGCGGGCGCTGATCGAACCGGAATTTACGCGCCGGTATTGGATGGCGACAACGCAGGAATCGGAATGGAAGCCAGGCGCATCGTGGCGGATTGTCTTCGCCGACGGGCGCGTGGCCGACAGCGGCGAGATTCTGGAAATCGAACCGCAACGCAAGCTAGTTTTGACGTGGCGGCATGAGATCATTCCCGCGCTGACCGCCGAGGGCTACTCCCGCATGACCTACGAGCTCGAGCAAAATGACGAGGCTGTCAAGCTCACGCTCACGCACGAGATGGACAAGAGCGACTCGATGTTCATCAAGGCTGTGTCGAGCGGCTGGCCGATGATCCTTTCGAGTCTGAAAAGTCTCTTGGAGACAGGCGAGTCGATAGAGATGACGCGCCACTCGCCGAAGGGGATGTAGGCCGCCTGATTCTCAGCGAACGATTACCGTCCGCAGCGGACAACAATTTTGGTGCCCGGCGCGACCATGGCGCCCGGAGCAGGGGCTTGTTCGCGCACTGTGCCGTTGCCGGTGATTTGGACTTCAAGGCCGGCTGCGGCGGCCTGTTCAATGACCTTGCGCACCGGCAGGCCGATGAGCGAGGGAACGCGCAGGTTTTTTTCGCCTGCGACGATGACGGTAGAAGTGGCTGGCTGCGATTTGGCCGGCGGATGCGTTGCGACAGGCTGGGATGGATTAACCTGGTTCGTCGCCGCGTTTGCGGCTGCGTTCGGAGGCTGAGCGCCGGTTTGCGATGGGCCGGCTGCGGCGGGCTGGGTGGCGGGCATGGGCTGGCTGGCGGATGCGCGCAGGGGATCGTCGCTGGGCAGGTCGTTGGCCGCGGCGTAAAGGGCGTTGATGTCGCCGGTCTGCGCATGGGCGTCGTCTTCGGTCACGCGCAAATCTGCTTTGGATAAAGCGCGATGCTGGCGCAGATCGATGTCGTGAGGCACGGCGAGATACTCCAGAACCTGCTGCGCCACCTCGGCAAAGATTGGCGCGGAGACAGTGGCGCCGTAATAATCTCCCTTGGGCGAATCAAGAATCACGGCCACGGCGATGACCGGATTATTGACTGGCGCAATGCCGGCAAATGAGGCGATGTGCATGGTCTTGGAGTATTTGCCGGTGGCCGGATCGATTTTTTGCGCCGTTCCGGTCTTGCCGCCAGAGGAGTAGCCGTTGAGTTGCGCACGTTTGCCGGTGCCATAGAGGACTACGCCCTCCATCATCTTGCGCATTTGGGCGGCGGTGAGGGTGGAGAGAACGCGGTGCGCGCCTGTTGGCAGCGGATTGGGCAGTTCGCCGCCGGACACCTGTGGTGCGGCGGGCGTGTTTCCGTTGGCGGTTCCGTCCATCTGCCCCGGCATCAGCACGCGCGGCGGCAGGTAGATGCCGCCGTTAGCAATGGTAGAAACCATGGAGACGAGCTGAATCGGCGTGACGCCGACCTCCTGGCCGATGGCGATGGAGCCGATGGACGAGGGGCTCCATTTGTTTACCGGCTGGAGCAGGCCGCGGGTTTCGCCGGGCAGCTCGGCTCCGGTTCGGTTCCCAAAGCCGAAGTCGCGAACGTACTGGTAGAAACGGTTCTGGCCAACCTTGAGGGCGAGCTTGACGGCGGCCACGTCGCTGGATTTGGCCAGCGCCTGGGTGACAGTGATTTTACCCAGGCCGCGGTCGCTCTTGTCGTCGTGAATGACACGGCCGGCCAGCGTGATCCTGCCGCCTTGGCAGTCGATCACGTCGTCGGGCTTGGCGACGTTGGTGTCGAGCGCCGCCGAATACGTGACGAGCTTGAAGACCGAGCCCGGCTCGTAGACGTCGCTGACGGCGTGGTTGCGCAACAGCTCCGGCGTGGCGCGGCGAAATTGGTTGGGGTTAAAGGTGGGGCGAATGGCCAGCGCCAGAACCTGCCCGGTGTGCACGTCCTGCACGACCACGGTGCCGTTGGCAGACTGGGTGCGCTCCATGGCGTGGTCCAGCGCATGTTCAGCCATGAACTGAATGTTCTCGTCGATGGTGAGCACCAGGTTCTGGCCGGGGCGAGGTTCGCGTTCGCTGGAGCCGAGCACGTGGCGGCGCGCATCCATGGCGGTGAACATGCGGCCGGATGCGCCGTGCAACTGCGGCTCGAACTTCTGCTCCAGGCCGCCCAGGCCGTTGTCGTCCATGCCCACATAGCCCAGCACCTGCGCGGCGATTTCGTTCCCTGGATAGAAGCGCTGAAACTCTTTCAGGAAGTAGATGCCCTTGAGGGCCTGCGCCTGGATAAGGTCTTTGACGCGCGCCGATGCCTCCGGCGTGACGCGGCGGGCGATCCATGCAAAGCTGCGCCCCGCATCCAGGCGGGCGGCAATCTGCTCTTCAGAGGTCTGCGCGTCGTCGGGGTCGGAGTGGACGATTGCGGCCAGAGCATGGGCGGCCGCCTGCTTGTCCGCAATCTCAGTGGGCACGGCGAAGATGGAGTCCACCTGCACAGTGATAGCTAGCTCGCGCAGGTTGCGGTCATAGAGCACGCCGCGGCGCGGCGCTACCTCGAAGGTGCGCTGCTGCTGCCGCTGGGCGCGCTCCAGAAAATCGCCGTGGCGCACTACCTGGAGCCAGAAGAGGCGGCCGGCAATCAGGATGGCCCAGAAGAGAAAGAACAGGCAGATAAGCCAGAAGCGCACCTGCTTCAGAGGCATGGCGCGCGGCGCGGGATTGCGGTCCCGGCTGGGTCGAACGGTGGACGGCATGGGCAATCGCTCCGCTTACAGCTTCTAGCTATTAGCTACTAGCTTCTAGCTTTTTTACACATCCTGCTTGTAACTCGCCTGGTGTTCCTGGCGCATGAAGCAGTTAGTGCAAATTAATCCCCTTGTTGCCCGCACCGCAAAGCTAGAAGCTAGAGACTAGAAGCTAGTAGCTGATCTAGGAGGAACGGCTTGCGCAAGAGCGGGGGCGGAGGCGTCGGGAGCGGCGGCGGGATGAACCATCTGGCCCGGCTGCGGTTCGGCAAGGCCCAGCTCGCGGGCCATCCTGTCGATGCGGCCCGGCTGGGTGAGCTGCGCCTCCGACAGGCGCAACTGGCGATTCTCCTCAAGCAACTGCTCGCGGATCTGCTTTTCTGACTCGACCCGGTAACCACTCTCGGTGGCACTGAAGCGTTGCAGCCCCAAAACCATGGCCAGTGATAAGAGAACGGCGCTGGCCGCGGAGAACAGGCGAATCTGGCGAGCCCTCGCCGGATCGGGCGCCTTGACCAGGCGGCTGTTGTCAAAGCTCTGGGGAAAGGCGAATTCCGGCGTGCGCACACACCGCCGCCGCAGAGCTTGCTGGGCCCGCAGCTCGGCGTTGCGCTCTTCGATCCGCGCGCTCCGGCTTTTGCCCACTTCGAGATAGGTTGTTGTACATGCCGCCATGGTTGCCTCTCCAGCTTCTAGTTACTTGCTATCCTCTCCGCTGCCCTCAGCTTTGCGCTTCGTGAGCGCGGATTGCGCTCCAACTCTTCTTCGCCGGCCGTGACCGGCTTCCTGGTGAGAATCTTCCAGATTCCCCGCCGCGCGCCTTCGCGCAGGCTATCTTTTGCGATGCGATCTTCCAGCGAGTGAAAGCTGATGACGACCAGCCTTGCGGAGGGCTTAAGCAACATGGGTGCGGCCTCCATCAAATCCCGTATCTCATCTAACTCGCGATTTACATGAATGCGAAGCGCCTGAAAAGTCTTCACAATCGCCGAGCTGATCCGTTCTTGTTTCATAGCCGGGGCGGCTGATGTTACAACTCGGGATAACTGCCCCGTGGTTGTAACAGGCCGCCCGCGAACTATGGCTCTGGCGATTCTCCGCGACCTCCTTTCCTCTCCGTACTCGTAAATGAGGTCCGCTAACTCACGTTCATTGGCCTCGTTTACCACTTGTTCGGCGGTTAATCCGGACCTTTGATCCTGTCTCATATCAAGTGGTCCATCCGCCATAAAACTGAAACCTCGTTGCGCTTCGTCCAGTTGCAGGCTCGAAACGCCAAAGTCTGCCAGCAGTCCATTTACAGAGGCCGGCTTCAAATGCCTGCTCACCGAGCTAAAAACTTCGCCGATCAAAGTAACTCGCGGCGCCTGTCTGCCTAACTCCTCACAAACTCTGTTTAACTTCTCTTTAGCCAGGGCAAGCGCTTCTGTGTCCCGGTCAAAGCCGATCAGATGCCCATCAGCTCCCAGCAGCCTTGCAATCCCGGCGGCGTGCCCGGCCAGACCCAGAGTGCAATCCACCACCGTGGCCCCCGGACGCACCCGGAGAAAATCAATCGCTTCCTCGAAAAGAACCGGCGCATGCCTCTCGTTCGATGTCGTCATGCGCTCCCCCTGGGGGGTCTTCGCGAATACGAGCTACACATCGTATTCCGTAAGTGACGCCACATCCTGATCGGTGAATGGATTAGCCTTCACACTCGCCCGCAAACTCGTCAGGCTCTTCACTCTCAGCAGAGTGCCCTCGCCCGATACCTTGACTTCCACGCTCACCATGCCCGCTTTGCGGAGTTCCTCTGGAATCTGAATGCGGCCTTGAGGGTCCATGTCCGCCCGGTCGCCGTAGAGCGTGTACCTTTCCAGCAGCTTCTTCCGGGCCGGAAGGAACTTGGGCATCTTGAAAACCTTGGCCAGATGCTGCTGATACTCCGGCATCGGATAAATTTCCGCGTCCTCACCCTCCCGGCTGGTGATGTAAAATGCATTGAAGTCCTTGCCGTACTTTTTTTCGGTGTACGACTTGAACTCGGCTGGCAATTTCAGACGGCCGCGGTCATCCAACTTGATAGTTGGATTGCCGTAATAACCGACTTTCTGATCGTCCCAGCCGCCGAGGGTTCCACTGGTAGCCTCTATTGAGGTTTCTGGTTCGCCGGTTTGGGAGTTTTCTGGGTTATCGGTCATTTGTTACTCTCATCCGGGGTTGCTTTCATCCGGGCCGTAACGCTTGAAAACGGCCAGTGATTTACCCAAATTGGCCTTGGTGGGCCCGTTACGGCCCGTCTAGACCCAATCATCGCACAGAAATGACTGTGCGGCACATGAAATATGCTTTTTGCTGTCAAGAATTTTCTTGAATGGATTAGCGTGTGCGGAGACCGCTATGGAGCGGAAACGCAACTAATAGATTGAGTTTAGCTAAAAACCACAACTAATAGTATAGTTTACTATCATGATTCCTGAAATGACCCTTGCCCTTGCAGGATCCCCCTCTTATGGTGTAGGCGAATAAACAGCGAAGCTACTTCTCCTTTATTGCTGGCAGTTTCTGTTTGTTCCGTTTTCGCCTCGTCACCAGCTCGAAAAGATAAATGAAAACCATGGCGTTGACCACCAGCAGGCCGGCGCGGATCAGCGTTAGCTTGTTGAAGACCTCATAGACCTCCAAGGGCAGGAAGGATGTGGTGATGGCCAGGGTGAGGTACTTGGCCCAGGTCTTTTCAAGATACAAGCCGATTCCTTCCACCAGGTCGAGGCCGGCGTAGATGAAGAAGACCTCAACGATCCGCTTCAGGAGCCGGTCATCGAGGATGGAGGACTTGACCAGGAGGAAGTTTACGAACTTCGACTCGGGATTGAAGCGCAGATGGTTGGCCAGCTTTTCCAGCACATCGCCAATGTCTTTATGCAACAGGCGAAAGGCGCCAATGCCCATGGCAAAAAAGAGCAGGGCCTGACCCAGCTTGAAAGCCGCGATGAGGATGAGGCCTGGATTGTGCCGTCGATGCAGCGGGGAGAGCCGGAATGGAGATTCGGTCATGGCCGTGGGTAAATCCGCGCAACGCTCCTGCCTGTCTCTACGTTAACCGATATGCCGCGGTTCTGTTCGCTCCCCGGCCGGAAGCTGTGAAATAGGCAAGCGCATCACGGCTTCAAGTTCAGAAGATTTTCGCGGTCGATCACATTGCCGTCCATGATGAGGGCGGAGATGCGGCGGACGTTCCAGATGTTCAGTGTAGGGTCGCCGTCGACGACCAAAATATCTGCGCGGCGGCCGGGGGTGATCTGGCCCAGTTCGTTCCAGTTGAACTGGATGCTGTAGTTGTTGGTGGCAGCGGCTAGCGCCTCGCGCGGCGATAGTCCGAGGCGGACCAGCAGTTCCAGCTCGGTGTGCATGGAGATGCCGGGCAAGGATCCCTGAACGGGCGCGCCGGAAGCGGCCAGGTAGTGCGGATAGGCGGAGAACAGAGCCTCGTTGATGTGCCACAGCCGCAGGGCGGACTGGTCGGCCTTCTTGCGCAGGCTCTCTTCCATCCAGCGCTGAATGTAGGCGGGCAGGTGGCGGGTCCAGGGCGAGAGCGGATAGTCCATCTCGCCCGATTCGCGATTGGTGGAATCGTATACGCGGGCCGGGTCGAGCAGGGCCGCAACCGGCTCCTTCCACAGGTTGCGATGTTCCGGCAACTGCGCATAATAGACGCTCAGGGTGGGCATGAGCGCGGCGTGATGTGCGGCCAGAAAACGGGCGTAGCCGCGCAGGTGCGGGTCGGTGGAGGGCAGGTGCTCGGTGTAGTCATAGGCCGTTGTTGCGGCCGGGCCCTCGGAGTTTTCCACCAGCGGCCGCTGCAACTCGTCGGGGATAACGCCTAGCTCATAGCGGCCCATGTGAACGAGCACATCCACGCCGGCCACAACACCCACATCGTAGGGGGTGGCAACGAACTCGCCATAGGTGGCCATGCCCATCTGGCGGGCGCGAGCCATAATCCACTGGGAGTTGGCGGCGGTGAGGTTGTGGCCCAGCCAAAGAGCGCGCGTTCCCAACTGGGCGGTGTCGGCGAGTTGGCGGAGGGTGTCCTCGGGGCTCAGTTCCGTCCGATGGCCGATCTCCCGGAGCTTGAGAGCCCACTCCGGACGCTTGGCCAGCAGGCTCCAGTTGTCGGTTGAGCCGATCGAGTCCAGCAGGAAGAGGTGAGGGCTGGGCGAGGCGGAAAAATCGATGACGCCGCGGCGGAAGTCGCTGACGGCGACCACGGTGGTGACGCCCATATAGAGGTAAGCATTGGCCTGGCCCTGCGAGTTCATGCCGGCAAAGCCGTCGATGAGTCCCGGAATGAGGAACTTGCCGGCGCAGTCGATGACCCGCGCGCCCTTGGGGATGGTGACCGCCATGCGCGAACCGACATCCGTGATGCGACCGTCGCGGACGATGACGATGGCGTCTGGCAGGTCTTTCGCCGAGCGGCCCCATTCCGTCACATCCACCACCGTGCCGCCAACCAGCACCAGCGGAACAGAGGGAGGATTCCTGGGCACAAACGGGGATGGCGCTTGTGGCCAGGCGAGTTGTGCGGCCAGCACCAATCCAACGGCGCCGAGAAAAAGGAGACGAGAAGGTCTCATAGAAATAGTGGTCTTTTGAGAATTGTCGCACAACGGCGCGGGGGCGCGGAGCCATCGCAGGACTCCGTCCGGGAGAGGAGCATCCGCATTGCGGCGGCAAAGGAACGGAACAAACGGTACAGGCTGCGACATAACTCCTTCGAGGCAGAAGTTCATTTGCTTTGAGAGGGCGCGGCTTGAGACTGAGCCAGTTACGGATTGCTTGCTTTCTTGCGCCGGGTGAGCACGGAGGACTTGCGGCGGTCGTTGCTGGCGAGGTCGATCTGCTTCCAGAAACCCACGAAGTAGTCGATGGCGGAGATGGCGGAGACTAGTACTGTGAAGTAGATGGCGGCGATGGCGATCCATTTGACCGGCACGATGAGCATGCCGAACTGCCACTGGTACCAGCCATGGGCCAGGATAGCGGAGACTACGCAGACAATCTGGATAACGGTCTTGAGCTTGCCCAGGTCGCTTGCCTGGATGGTGAAGCCCTCCGAAGAAGCAATCGACCGCAGGCCGCTGATGAGAAACTCGCGGCCGATGATGACCACCACGATCCAGACCTTGACGACATCGGGGTTGTAGGCCACCAGGGCAATCAGCGCGCCGGCTACCATAATTTTGTCGGCGATGGGGTCCAGCAGCATGCCCACGGTGGTGACCTGGCCGCGCTTGCGGGCCAGGTAGCCGTCCAGGCCGTCGGTGATAGAGGCCAGCACGAACAGGACCGAGGCTGTTATCTCCTGCGCGCCATGCGCGTGCCATGGGAAGTGCGGCGTCAGAATCCACAGCAACAGCGGGATCATGACGATCCGGCTCATCGTGATGGAGTTGGGCAGGTTCATGCGGTCGCGCCACACTTTCGCGTCTCTGGAGGCGTGACTCCATTATTGCACCGCGGGGCGGAGTGGCGTCGAGTTGGTTTATAGGCGGACGCCACGACTCTTTCGGCACTTTAGACGTACCTTCTTAGCGTTAACAGCCACTATTTAATTCCTGTCAATTCCTCGCAACACAAATCCATCGCCATTGCCCAGACTGCGTATCGCATTCGGGAACTAAATCAGAACACTCAACTGGCACAATAGGCTTTATTGGGACAACTCCACATTGCAATGGTTCCGTTCGCGACACACAATGCCATTCCCACTGATTAGTGGAGGTATTGCAAACAGGAGTTAAGTCGGAACACTGAACTGGCACAATAGGCTTTATTGGAACAACTCCACATTGAAGGGTACTTTGCGCTATGAGTGCATTGCCATTACCCGATTGAGCTTTTTGCCCATTAGCAATGCTCAGAGCAGCTACATATGTACAAAAAACAGATAAGACACAAATACGAATTGTTTTCATACGCCCTCCTCCGCAGACAATATTATCACAAATGAGACAGCAAACTTGAGGAGCCAAATTTTACAGACCAAACTCGCGCCTCAATACTAACGCTTGTTTTTCAATTGTTTGCATCATCTCGGGATTGCTTAAATCTTCCAAAACATACTGTTGCGCCCGTTTCCAAACTTCCTCAAAGTTGATTAGTAGTTTGGGATTTTCCTCATTTAAGTGGTCACACAGAGCCTTGAATCTATTCCTGTCGTCTTCGTCACCGCCGTCGGTAGACGGGTCAAGCTTTCTTGCGACAACTCCTCCCGCCGCGAGAGCACAACCGATGAGGCTGAACCATTCCCAAAACTTACCCTCTTGCGACGGAGGCAGGTCTTTAGCTTTGACTCCAGCCATATCTCCAACATAGTCGTCGATTTTTACGTCATAGTGAATACTGGCGGGATGCGGGTCGTACTCTGTGAGTCCCGCCATAGTAAGATAGACAAGATGCGCGGCCTCGTGGGCACACAAAACAGGAATAAACCCTGGTCGGGTTAATTGAGCCATCATCCCTTGATAAAAAGATTGGAACTTAGGAAGGGCTTTTTCTTGCTCCGATATACCATCGGTATTGATTGTCGGAACAGTGTATTGCATGTCAACTCCCACTCCCCTTCCCAATTAGAGAATATAGACATAGACAGTTTTGCGGGCGGATAAGTCTCCCCCCACTCCACCTTTCATCCCCTTCTCATTGATGAAGTAATTCTCAATCTCCTGCGCGTCGGCAAGGGAATCGGCTGTCCAATTGTGCCAAGAACTCATGTCTTGCCTTTTGTTTTCTCCCCAATATGCCTTTCGTTCGGCCAAATCGTGTGTGAGTCCAATTCTCCACTTGCTGTACGCGGTTCCCTTGACGTAACCCACAATCGCGGATTTGATTTGCGTCTTTGTCGTCACAGGTTTAGTCCCCTTTCAATACGAAAAGTATACGCTCGATCAATCTCCATTGTTTGCGGGCAACTTTCGGGTTATGCGTAGATGCCGCGCTGGCGAATCGTCTGCGCCACCCGGTCGATGGCCAGCATATAAGCAGCGATGCGGTTGTTGACGTTGTGGGCCTCGGCATAGCGCACCACATCGTCGAAGCTGTCGCGCAGGATGGTCTCCATCTGCTCGTTGACGATGGCTTCCTTCCAGAAGTAGCCCTGGCGGTCCTGCACCCACTCGAAGTAACTGGCTGTCACGCCGCCGGCATTGGCCAGGATGTCGGGCATGATGAAGATGCGTTTCTCGGCCAAGATGTCGTCGGCTACCGCGGTGGTGGGGCCGTTGGCGCCCTCGACGACGACCTTGGCCTTGATCTGGCTGGCGTTGCGGCTGGTGATGACGTTCTCTCGGGCCGCGGGGATGAGAATCTCGCATTCAGAGACCAGCAGCTCCTCGCTGGGCATGGCCTCTGCGCCGCCGAAGCCCAGGATGGTGTTGTTGCGGCGCTTGTAGTCCAGCAACTGGTGAATGTCGATGCCCTTGGGGTTCGACAGGCCGCCGTCGAATTCGGCAATGCCGACAATCTTGTAGCCGCGCTCCATCATCAGGCGGGCGGCATTGGCGCCCACGTTGCCGAAGCCCTGGAGGACCACCCGGCAGCCGTCAATATTCATCTTCAGATAGCGCATGCTCTCGTCGCAGATTACCTGCACGCCGCGCCCGGTGGCCTCGATCCGGCCGCGCGAGCCGCCTAAGTTCAACGGCTTGCCTGTGACCACGCTTGTGACGGTGTGCCCATGGTGCATCGAGTAGGTGTCCATGATCCATGCCATGGTCTGCTCGTTGGTGTTCATGTCGGGTGCGGGAACGTCTTTTTCCGGCCCGATGATGTCGATGATCTCCGAAGTGTAGCGGCGGGTCATGCGCTCCAGCTCGCCCCGGCTCATCGCCTTGGGGTCGCAGATGACCCCGCCCTTGGCGCCGCCGAAGGGAATGTTGACCACCGCGCACTTCCAGGTCATCCAACTGGCCAAGGCGCGCACCTCGTCCAGGGTCACGTCGGGCGAGTAGCGGATGCCCCCCTTGCACGGTCCGCGGGCAATCGAGTGCTGCACGCGGAAGCCGGTGAACATCTCGACCTTGCCGTCATCCAGAGTGACGGGAAAGTGCACGATCACCTCGCGCGACGGGGTGCGCAGCATCTTCCACAAGCCTTCTTCCAGGTTCAGTTTGCGCGCCGCAAAGTCAAATCGAGCCGCCTGGACTTCCCAGGGATTGATCTCCTGCTCAAGGGTTACCGATGCCATAGATTTCTCCAATTCCGATTGCCGGACGCCCCGGCGATCTTCGGGGAAGGCGTCCATCAACAATGATAGACTCGGAAGGCCATCCGGCGCGGTCTCTCCATTTCAGTATGGGCACTGTTTCGGGAAACGTCTCTGCAAGGCGCGCGACAACCAGAAATATGCGCCACGGAGCTTCTATCCGCGGTTCGGGCCGGCAGGCACTCTCTTTTCACATCTTCTGTCTATAATCCAACAAAAGGGGAGGTCGTCTTGAATACGATTCGACACAAAGGCTTCTGCGTCTTCGCTCTGGCTCTCTTCGCGCTGCTTTCCGTTGCCGGAGCAGGCGCGCAGCAACTCACGCCGAAACTTCAGAACGCCGTGGGGCTCTGGCAGACCTATGACAGTGGCAAACCCGCAGGCAAGGTGGAAACCTACCTGGAGAACGGCAAACTCTTCGGCCGGGTCACGCAGGTGCGCCCCGGCCGCACTCCGCAAGACCTGTGCGATAAGTGTTCCGGCGAGTACAAGAATCAGCTCATTCTGGGCATGGTGATCATGCGCAACTTCCATCCGGAGGGAGAGGACTGGGTGGGTGGAACCGTCGTGGACCCGGAGAATGGAAAGGAATACAAGGGTAAGATCTGGGCCGAGGGGAACGACAAGCTCCATATGCGCGGCTATATCGGCATCTCCCTGCTGGGACGGACCGAGGTCTGGGTTAGGATTCCCTGAGCTGGCGGCCCGAACTCCGGGTTTTGTGCGGAAACAATGGCTTGCAAGCCGCCGTTTCTGAAATGCCCATACCCAACACGCGCATTGGTATACTGGCAGTGTGACCACAACTCTGTCTGAAACCATCTCGAACGGTAACCGCTCCGAGACTTCCCCCAGTCATAAGAGGGTGTTGTTGCTCAAGCCACGGGGCTTTTGCGCCGGAGTGGTGCGCGCGATTGATGTGGTAAAAATCGCTTTGGAAACCTTCGGCGCGCCCATCTACGTGCGCCGCGAAATTGTGCATAACAGCTATGTTGTCAACGAGTTGGCGGAAAAGGGCGCGATTTTCGTTCATGAAATTGACGACGTGCCCGACGGCAAGCGCGTGATTTACTCGGCCCACGGCGTTTCGCCGGCGGTCAGAGAGGTCAGTAAAGGCCGCAACCTCAGGGTCATCGACGCCACCTGTCCGCTGGTGACCAAGGTCCACATTGAGGCGGTCAAGTTTGCCAAGCAGGGCTACTCGCTGGTGCTCATTGGCCACCGCGACCACGACGAAATCGAGGGCACGCTGGGCGAGGCGCCGGAGGCGACCCAGGTGGTCTCGAACGTGGCCGAGGCCGCCGCGCTCCAAGTGCCCGATCCGGACCGAGTGGCCTACCTGACTCAGACCACGCTCTCGCTGGACGAGGCGCGGGACATCATTCACGCCCTCAAGTTGAAGTTTCCAAATATAGTTGGTCCCCACTCCCAGGACATCTGCTACGCCACCGAGAATCGCCAGGTCGCGGTTCGCAACGTGGCGCACAATGCCCAACTGGTGCTGGTGGTGGGCTCAACCAACAGCTCCAACTCCAATCGCCTGGTCGAGGTCTCACGCAACCTGGGGACCATCGGCTACCTGATCGACAACTCTCAGGCCATCGACCCGGCCTGGCTTCAGGGCGTAAGCACGGTTGCGGTGACGGCCGGCGCTTCGGCTCCCGAGGTGCTGGTCGAGGATGTGGTCAATTACCTGCGCCAAAACGGCTTCAACAGCGTCGAAGAGATTGAGGTGATGCCGGAAAATGTGCGCTTTGGCCTGCCGCCGGAGATTGTGCAGGCCATCGGCAGCGCCGGCGGGGCAGAGGCTGTGCCGGTAAGGTAATGCGGTTTCCATGTAGAATCCCTGTGACGAGAACCATTCGCAATAGATGCAACTGAAAGGAGCCAGCTATGAAATTTCGGCGGATTCTGGCAGTTCTTGCATCCTATTTCATATTCTTTACCTTTAGTGCGGCGGCTCAAGTTTCAATCAATTTCACCATTGATGGCGACGGCAACATCGTTGCCAAAACGGTGAATGGCGTAACCACGCGGTATCTAGTCGATGACATGAATCCGACCGGATTGCCTCAGGTGGTGGAAGAGACGGTCAACGGAGTTGTCCAGCGCAGATACACATACGGCAAGCAGAGAATCAGCGAGACGCAACTTATCAATGGCGCATGGGTAACGAGTTACTACGGCTATGACGCCCAGGGCAATGTTCGCCAATTGACGAATGAATCTGGTGTCGTTACAGATACATATGATTACGATGCGTTTGGCAATCTGGTCAATCATGCCGGCAATACGCCGAATGTCTATCTCTATCGCGGCGAGCGGTACGACCCGGACATGAATATGTACTATATGCGGGCGCGCTGGTATAACCCGGTTACTGGAAGGTTCATGTCGAGAGACCCGGAGGAAGGAAAGCCCCAAGACCCTGCATCACTGCATAAGTATCTATACGCTGGCGGCGATCCTGTGAACAAGGTGGATCCTACCGGGCGTGAGGCTGCCGAGGAGACGGCAGGGGCATTAGGTAACATATCGTTGGGAACCGCGGCGGTCCATGCAGTAGGTGCGCTCGCTGTTGCTATTGAATGTGCATACATATCGGATGCGACCAAATCAGAAGCTGAAGTTGAGGCTGCAATATCCCACGGATATATCAAGATGGTCGCTCCATGCGTTTGGAAAGCCCAATGCAAGCCAAGGACAGTTGAAGATGTTATGAATAACTGTACTCCAGTAGGTCCGGTCATCTCAGAACCGGCGACCGGAGGGGATTATAAAGGATGCACAAGCTATGAGCAAGAATATTCTTGCCCATGCGGTCCTTATACTATTCATTGGATTATGTGCCCTGGCGATCCAGATCCAGCTCACGGCCCACATCCCCGCCCCGGCCCCCCTAAAGGAGGAACTATACCATGACAAACAAAAACGATGAAATCGAGCGATTAGTCTTGCAAGCTGTCGCTAACGACTATGAAGAATTTGATATGATTGTCCATGATGTCACGAAATTGATGCATGGAGTCTGTGAAGCGCCTAATGTAATCCAGATTGAGAACGCGCTTATGAAATCCATCGTAGACAGGAATGTTGATGCTTATCAGTATTCGGAAACGATTCATCAGTATGTTGCAACGCAGGCCGACGTTCAGAACCTTCGCACACTTTGGTTCTATATTACCGACCAGGGCAAGAGGCGGCTGCGTGACATTGAGGATGAGAACTGAGTTTGGTTTCTGTTCGTGATTGGAATTAACCGGATCATCCGGAGAGGAACTGAGGCGTTAATTCGCATGAGCGTTCATCAAGGGAAGACGGAATTCGCTGCGCCCCGGTTTGGGCGGCTGGACGCGGACCTGGCAGATGTCCAGTCGGCCATTGCCCGCGCCCGCGACTACCTGTTTTCCCGGCAGCATCCCGACGGGTATTGGAATGGGGAGCTGGAAGCCGATGCGATGCTCGAAGCCGATTACATCTATCTGCATACGCAACTGGAAAGCGGCGATCCGGGACGGCTCCGGCGCGCGCTGACGGAGATGATGCGCTACCAGAACGAGGACGGCAGTTGGAGCATTTATCCCGGCGGGCCGGGCAACCTCTCGCTCTCCGTCAAGTGCTACTCCTCGGCCAAGCTGATGGGCATTGGCGCGGACGATCCGCGGCTGGCCAGGTGCCGTGAATGGGTTCTGGCGTACGGCGGCGTGGTTGCCTGCAACACCTTCACCAAGATGTATCTCTGCGGTCTGGGCGAGTACGACTACGACGCGGTGCCGGCCATTCCGCCTGAAATTATCCTGTTTCCCCGCTGGTTCTACTTCAACATCTACGAGATTTCCTCGTGGTCGCGGTCAATTCTTGTTCCGCTGGCCATCATGTACGCCAAAAAGCCATTCAAGAGAATCCCGTCCGAGCAGGGAATCGACGAGTTGTATGTGGGCGGACGCGCCAACTCGATTCTGCGTCTGCGCAGGGACCGTAGTTCCGTCTTCTCGTGGCGGAATTTCTTTATTGTTCTTGACCGGCTCATGCACTGGGCTGAGGCGGTGCATCTTCGCCCCGTGCGCAAGCTGGCCCTGAAGAGGGCCGAAAAATGGTTGCTGCAGCGCCTGGAGATGACCGACGGGCTGGGCGCCATCTATCCGGCCATGCTGAACGCCATCATCGCCCTGCGCTGCCTGGGATACTCCGAAGACGACCCGCAGGTGATCCGCGCGCGCGATGAATTTGAAAAGCTGGGCATTGAGGAGCCGGCCAGCGAAGTGATGCCGGAGCCCACCTTCCGTATGACTCCCTGCGTCTCGCCGGTGTGGGACACGGCGCAGGCGGTCTTTGCCCTGGGCGAGGCCGGCGTGCCGCGCAATGATCCGCGCATGATCAAGGCGGCGGACTGGATGCTTTCCAAAGAAGTCCGCCACAAGGGCGACTGGGCCGTGAAGGTTCGCAACACCGAGCCCGGCGGCTGGTACTTCGAGTTCAACAACGAGTTTTATCCCGATACCGACGACACCGCGCAGGTGCTGCTGGCGCTGAACAAGGTGGACAACCCCCGCGAGCGCTACCAGCACCAGGTGGCCGAGCGCGCAATAGCGTGGGAGTTCGTTATGCAGTGCAAAAACGGCGGCTGGGGCAGCTTCGACAAAGACAATACCAAGATGATCTTCCAGTACATCCCCTTCGCCGATCACAACGCCATGCTCGATCCGCCCACGGTGGACATTACCGGGCGCATGTTGGAGATGCTGGCTAACTATGGCTATGCGCGCGGCGACAAGCGTATTGAGAAGGCCATCAAATTCATCTTCCGCGAGCAGGAGCCGGATGGAAGCTGGTTTGGCCGTTGGGGCGTGAACTACATCTACGGGACGTTCCTGGTGCTGCGCGGACTGGACGCCATCGGCGTCGATCATTTGGAGCCGCAGGTGCAGCAGGCCGCCGAGTGGATTCGCATGGTGCAGAACGCCGACGGCGGATGGGGCGAGACCTGCGGCAGCTACGACGATCCGAATACGCGCGGCGTGGGGCCGAGCACTCCGTCGCAGACGGCATGGGCGCTGCTGGGCCTGCTGGCCGCAGGCGACGACCGCTCCGACTCGATTGCCAAGGGCGTTCGCTGGCTGCTCGAGCGGCAAAGGCCTGACGGCAGTTGGGACGAATCGCTGGGTGAGGGCGCGGTACAGCAGAGTATCATCACAGGAACAGGCTTCCCCAGAGTCTTTTACCTGGCCTATACCCTGTACCGTCAATACTTTCCTCTGATGGCTCTGACCAGCTATCAGAGGGCGATGGAACGCGCAAGCAGTTAGCGGCTACAAACAGTACTAATAAAACGCGCCGCGTGTATGGCGCTGGAGGTTCATTTCAAGATGTCTGTTCCGATCTCCCAGATGGGCACGGTTGCCAGCTATGTGCTGAAGAAGAGGTTCACCGGCGTCAAGCGTTATCCCCTGGTGCTGATGCTGGAGCCACTCTTTCGCTGTAGCCTGGCCTGCGCTGGCTGCGGCAAGGTGCAGTATCCGCCCCACATTCTCAAGAAGCAACTCACGCCCGAAGAATGTTTTGCCGCGGTCGAGGAGTGCGGCGCGCCCATGGTCTCGATTCCTGGAGGCGAGCCGCTGCTTCATCCCCAGATCGTCGAGATCGTAAACGGCCTGGTGGCGCGGAAGAAGTACATTTATCTCTGCACCAATGCTCTCGAACTCAAAAAGCGCCTGCCGGAGTTTACGCCCTCGAAGTATCTGACCTTCTCGGTGCATCTCGACGGCCAGCGCGAGCATCATGATTTTTCCGTTTGCCGCGAGGGCGGCTACGACATCGCCGTCGAGGGCATTCAGGAGGCTGTCCGGCGCGGCTTCCGCGTCACCACCAACGCCACCTTCTTCGACGGCGCAGACCCCAACAGCGTCCGCGCCTTTTTCGATGAGGTCATGGGGATGGGCGTCGAGGGCGTGGTGCTATCCCCCGGCTACAGCTACGACAAAGCGCCGGACCAGAAGCACTTCATGGGCCGCGCCCGCGTGCGCCGTCTCTTCCGCGCTATTCTCTCTAACCGCAAACCCACCTGGAAGTTCAATATGTCACCCCTGTTTCTCGAATTTTTGATGGGTGACCGCAACTACGAATGTACCCCGTGGGGAATGCCCGCCTATAACATCTTCGGCTGGCAGAAGCCCTGTTACCTGCTTCAGGAAGGCTACGCGGAGAGTTATCAGGAGTTACTGGCAACAACTAACTGGGATAACTACGGTGTAGCCAGCGGCAACCCGAAGTGCGCCAACTGTATGGTCAGTTGCGGCTATGAAACCACCGCGGTGATCGACGGCTTCGGTTCGTTGAAGGGCTTTATCGGAATGGTGCGCGGCACCTTCAGTAGTTATCGCGATCCGCACGCTCAGAAGTTGCTGAATGATTTCGCTTCGCAACAGTCAGCGCCGCACAAGCCGGCGCCGCTGGTGCAGATCGCGGAGCCCGAAGCCGTTCTGGAGGAGATCAACGCATGACCGCTGAGGTGCTGAAGTATACGCTGGCGCAGGTGGAAGCGCTGGAACTGGCTCCCGGCACGGAGCACGAGAACCTTGAAGGCTGGGTTCCCGCGCTGGTCACGGACGGCGATCTTCGCGAGGCTTTGGGAAAGGCGCTCGACTATCGCGGCGACGTGACGCTCACGCTCAAAAGCGGCGAGCGCATTGAAGCCTTCATCTTCAACTGCCATACCGGCGTCACGCTGGCTGAATCCTGGGTGAACTACTACACGCCCACTGCGCCGGAAAAACGCAAGGTCAGCTACGCTGAGATTGCCCGCATCGAGTTCAGCGGCAAGGACCGCGCCGCAGGAAAGCACTGGGAAGACTGGGTGAAGGCTTACAACGCAAAGAAGGCCGCGGGCGAGACGAATATCGCGCTTGCGCCGGAGGCGTTGGAGTAGCCTTTTGCATTTTTTGCAGATTATTTTCAGCATTCTGCTAGTTTGAGTTTAATAGGGTTGCAAAGGGGGGTCTGACCGGTTCGTACCCAAAAAGCACACCCTCCCCCCCGGGGTCCTCTTCTCTGTATCTTCGCCTTGCTGGCAGCGGCGGAGCGGTGAAGAAACCTTCTTTTCTGGATGCAAATGCTTCGTTGCATTTCCACGATCCCGCGCGATAGACGCGGCTAACTTGCTATCCTCATAAATGTGAAAGTTTTTCTTACCGGTGCGACAGGATTTATAGGGCACCATGTAGCGAAGGCTTTGGCCGCTGATGGCGCAAAGCTGCGCCTGCTGGTTCGCAAGACCAGCAACCTCGGCAACCTCGAAGGGACCACGGGCGAGACGCACGTGGGCGATTTGAGTGAGCCGGAGTCGCTCAAGCCCGCGCTGGCCGGCTGCGACGCCGTGGTCCACGTCGCCGCCGATTACCGCCTTTGGATTCCCGACCCGGCGGCGATGTACAAGGCCAATGTGGACGGGACGCGCGAGCTGTTGCGGCTGGCCCGCGAAGCTAAAGTCAAGCGCTTCGTCTACACCTCCAGCGTGGCCACCATGCACTTCCGCACGGACGGCATGGTCATCAACGAGGACACGCCGGTGTCTCTTGATGATATGGTCGGCCACTACAAGCGCTCCAAGTTCCTGGCCGAGCAGGAGGCGATTCATGCGGCGCAGGCGGGCCAGAAGGTCATCATCCTCAACCCGACTACGCCGATTGGGCCGAACGACGCCAAGCCCACACCCACCGGCCGCATTTTTGTCGACTTCCTCAACGGCAAATTTCCCGCCTACATGGACACCGGCCTCAACCTGGTCGATGTCTCCGAGGTTGCCCGCGCACACGTCTCCGCGCTTACCAAAGGCCAATCCGGCCATCGCTACATTCTGGGCGGCGAAAATCTCACCCTCAAGCAGATTCTCGACAAGATGGCGGCGATCACCGGCCTCAAGTCGCCCACGGTGAAGATTCCATTCATCGTCGCCGCGACGTATGCCTTCTTCGAGGAGTGGATCACCGGCCGCATCCGCGGACGCGAGCCGCGCGCCACGCTGGAAGAGGTGCGCATGGGCCGCAAAAAGATGTACGCTAGTAGCGCCCACGCGCAACAGGAGCTGGGCTTCCGCATCCTGCCCGTCAACCCGGCCATGCGCGCTGCCATCGAGTGGTTCCGCGCACACGGGTATGCACCATGACGCGTGTTGCCATCATCGCCGCCATGCCCGGCGAGCTGAAACCGCTGACGCGCGGCTGGCAACGCGAACGCTCGAACGGAGTTGATCTCTGGAACTGGCGTTCCGATAAAAGCGAGTGGATAGGAGCCTGCGCCGGAGCTGGCGTTGCTGCGGCCACGCGGGCCTTTGCCGAGGTTGAAAAACTCGGCCCCGTCACAACCGTCATCTCCACCGGCTGGGCGGGAGCTTTGCGCGAGGAGATTGCGCCCGGCCAAGCCTTCGATGTCTCCGTTGTTATTGACGCCCGCACCGGAGAGCGGTTTGTCGCCGCTGGTCCACCCAACGATTGCTGGCTGGTGACCAGCCCTCGTGTCGCCGATGCAATGGAGAAGCAGCGCCTTGCCTCTACTTACGAAAGCTCGCTGGTTGACATGGAGGCTGCCGGGGTTGCGCGGCTGGCTCAGATGCGCGGCATCCCTTTTTATTGCATCAAGGGAATCAGCGATGGCTACAACGACCAACTGCCTGATTTCAATCGGTTTATTTCGCTTGGCGGCCAATTCAAACTGGCCCGGTTCGTGGTTTTCGCCCTGCTTCGTCCATGGTACTGGCATGCGCTCATCCGGATGGGCGAAAATAGCAGAGAGGCTGCACGCAACATCGCGCAGTCATTGCTCGATTTTCTGGATGAACCTGGATGAACAAGGGCCCGCAGACAAGCGCAATGGCAACCCAAACCACCAACGCTGAATCCCGTATCGAGTCGAAAATTCCCGCCACCATGCGTGCCGTGGTTTATCGCGGCGTCAACGACCTGCGCCTCGAAATTGTGCCCGTCCCGCAAATCGGTCCCGGCGAGTTGCTGGTCAAAATCGCCACCTGCGGCATCTGCGGCACGGACCTCAAAAAGATTCACACCGGTTCGCACTCCGCGCCGCGCATCTTCGGCCATGAGATGGCCGGAACCATCGTCGAGGTGGGCGAGGGCGTAACCAAATTCCACGCAGGCGAACGGGTGATGGTTTTCCATCACGTGCCCTGCGGCCTATGCTACTACTGCAGGAAGCAGACGCCGGCGCAGTGCGCGGTCTATAAGAAAGTGGGCGCGACGGCCGGGATGGAGCCCTCCGGTGGCGGCTTTGCCGAGTATATTCGCGTGATGGACTGGATCGTCGCGATGGGCGGCGTGGTGCGGATTCCAGACGGAGTGCCCTTTGAGCAGGCGGCGTTCATCGAGCCGGTGAACACCGTCCTGAAGGCCGTGAAGCTGCTCAATCTGGCTGCCGATGAAACGGTGCTGGTGATCGGCCAGGGCCCCATCGGCGTGATGCTGGCCGCGCTCTCGCGCCACACCGGTGCCCGCGTGCTCACCTCCGATTTGTATCCCCAGCGCCACGCTATCGCCGCGAAGTTCGGGCTCCATGAACCCATCCATGCAGGAACGGAAAACGTCATCAAGCGCGTCCTGGCCGCAACCGAGGGCCGCGGAGCGGATGCCGTCCTTCTGGCCGTGGGCGGCAAAGCGCTGATCCAGACTGCAATGGACGCGGTGCGGCCCGGCGGTAAAGTGATGCTCTTTGCCCAAACGCAGCACGAAGAAGCCAGCTTCGACCCCGGAGCCGTATGCATGGACGAGAAGACCCTGCTCGGTTCATACTCTGCTTCTACGGCGATTCAGCCCGAAGTCGAAGAGCTGGTTCTGGGCGGCTATCGCAAGGGATTTGATCTGACGCAATTGATCTCGCACCGCTTTCCGCTGGAAGAGGCGGTGAAGGCCATCGAGGTCGCTTCTCACCCCCAGGCGGACTCGATGAAGATTATGATTGAACCTGTACTTGGCGCAGGAGCTAAATAGGAGGAGTCCAATGGCGAACACAGTAAAGGCCGTGATCCTCCGGGGCCGCAAGACCGTCGAGACGGTTGTCGAAGAGGGCCGCAAGAAAGCCGAGAAAGTCGTCGAGGGAGGCCTCAATACTGTCGATACAGTGGTTGAGGTCGGCTTCAACACCGTCGAGACGGTGGTGGTCGAAGGCCGCAAGAAGGTTGAATCCGCCGTCAGCCTGGGCCGCAAAACGGTCGAGCACGTGCTCCTGCACGGCCGCAGCACCATGCAGGCCGCGGTCCTCCACGGACGCGAGGATATACGCATCGAGCATGTGCCGGTTCCCGAGGCCGGGCCTGGTGAACTAATTGTCAGCGTGGGCGCGGCGCTCACCTGCGGCACCGACCTGAAGGTCTTCCGCCGGGGCTATCATGCGCGCATGATCGTGCCTCCAGCCCTGTTTGGCCACGAACTGGCGGGTACGGTGGTCGAGGCCGGCGAGGGAGTCACGGGCTTTGCCTCCGGCGACCGCGTAGTCGCGCTCAACTCCGCACCCTGCGGCCAGTGCTATTTCTGCGCGCGGGGCCAGGAGAACCTCTGCGACGATCTGATGTTCAACAACGGCGCCTATGCCGAATTAATTCGCATCCCGGCCCGCATCGTGGCCAAGAATACGCTGCATGTGCCGGATCACATTCCGCTGGAACACGCGGCGCTGACCGAGCCTCTGGCCTGCGCTGTGCATGGCTTTGAGGATTCGCACCCTCATCCCGGTGATACGGTGGCGGTCATCGGCGGCGGCCCGCTGGGATTGATGATTCTTCACGTTGCAGCTCTCGCCGGCTGCCAGGTCATCGCAATCGTCAAGCATGATGGCCAGGTGGAAGCGGCGCGCCAGTTGGGCGCGGCCCACGTGGTGCGGACCACCAGCATCCGCAATGCCATCCGCGAAACCCGTGCGCTCACCGAGAAGAATCGGGGCGTGGACATCGCCATCGAAGCCGTCGGCGTGCCCGAGTCGTGGGAAGAAGCGGTGGAAATGGTGCGCAAGGGCGGGACGGTTAACTTTTTTGGCGGGTGCGCCCTGGGAACGCACGTCTCTCTCGACACCAATCGCATTCACTACTCCGACATCACCCTGCGCGCCACCTTCCACCATACTCCGGCCATCTGCCTCAAGGCGCTTGATCTTATTGCCAGCGGCCGCTTCCAGGCAGGAGCCTTCATCACCGGCCACGCTCACCTCTATGAACTCAACCGCGTCTTTGAGAAGCTGATGAAGCGCGGAAGCGAGATCAAAACCGCCATTGTTCCCTGAGGCCAAGCTATGACGACGGAAGCTGTGGGATTGAAGAACGGGACGCAGGAATGGGATGCGCTGCGTGAAGAGGAATTGCTCGCCCGCGGATGGGACGCTCTGCCTGAAAACTACCGCATCCCAGATGTAGCGCCCACGCTCGAAGAAGCGCGCGCCTGGTGCAAGCGGCTGGCCGAGTCGCACTACGAAAACTTCCACGTTGCCTCGTGGTTTCTGCCCAAAGATCTGCGCCCCCATTTTCACTCCATCTACGCCTACTGCCGCGTCTCCGACGATCTGGGAGACGAGGTGGGCGACCCCGCGCAGGCTATGGCCCTGCTCGATCTGTGGGGCCGGGAACTGGATGCCTGTTATGAAGGCAGCGCGCGCCATCCGGTTTTTGTCGCGCTGACCGAAACCATTCGCGACTGTTTCATCCCCAAGGAGCCGTTTGCCGATCTGCTGATCGCCTTCCGCCGCGACCAGATCGTTTCTCGCTACGAGACCATCGAAGACGTGCTGAACTACTGTCGCTACTCGGCCAATCCCGTAGGCCGCTTGGTGCTCTATGCCTGCGGCGAGTCGAGTGAAGAAAACTTCCGCCTTTCCGACTTGACTTGTACCGCCCTGCAATTGGCCAACTTCTGGCAGGATGTGCGCGAGGACTACGCCAGGGGCCGCATCTATATTCCGAAAAATGATATGGAGGTCTTTCGCGTCAGCGAGGAGCAGATTGCCGAGTGCGTCGCCACGCCCGAGTTTCGCGGACTGATGCATTGCGAAGTCGATTATGCGCGGGAACTCTTCGAGCAGGGGCTGCCGCTGATCGGCAGGGTCCATCGTGACCTGGCGCTGGACCTGGACCTGTTCAGCCGCGGCGGCCTGGAGATTTTGCGCGCCATCGAGCGGCAGGGCTATGATGTGCTCACTGCCAGGCCAGCAATCTCAAAGAGCAGGAAACTAGCGTTGCTGCTGCGCGCCGTCATCGGCAAGCTGCTGCCCTTTCTGCGTCTTGGCATCCGGAGTTGAGGAACGGCGTGACCCAGGCAAACCCATCGGACGGTTTCACACTGGCCAGCGCGTACGCGGCCTGTCGCGCCATCGCGCGTCGCGAGGCGAAGAACTTCTATTATGCTTTCATCGCGCTGCCTGCCCCGCGCCGTAATGCCATCTGCGCCATCTATGCCTTCATGCGCAGAGCCGACGACCTGGCCGACGACGAATCCCTCTCCCGCGATGAACGCCGCCGAACTCTAAAAGCCTGGCTGGCTGAGTGGCGCTCCGTCTGCGAGGGTAGCTCTACGGACAATCCGGTTTTTCTTGCCGTGCGCGATTGCACCGCGCGCTTCCAGATTCCGCTCTCTTTGTTGGATGAGTTAGTCGCCGGTGTGACTATGGACCTCGATCGGGCCGCAACGGACGCGCCGGACACCTACGCTACCTTCGCCGACCTCTACCGCTACTGTTATCTGGTGGCCTCGGTCGTGGGCCTGGTCTGCATTCGCATCTTCGGTTACTCCGATCCACGCGCCGAGAAACTGGCCGAAAAGACCGGCATCGCCTTTCAACTTACCAATATTCTGCGCGACGTGGCCGAGGATGCGCAGCGCAATCGCGTCTATCTGCCGCTTGAAGATTTAGCGGCCCACAACGTTTCATTGGATTCGCTTCTGCATCGCGCGCCCGGCGTGCCGCCCACGGCCAGCGAACGCGCCTTACTCGCCGCCATTGCACAACGCGCGGAAGAGTATTACAAGTCTGCGCAGTTATTGTTGCCCCTGATCGACCGCGAGAGCCGTCCAGCGATGTGGGTGCTGGTCACCATCTATCACGGCCTGCTCAAGCGCATCGAGCGCGCGGATTACGATGTGTTTTCCAGCCGTGTGAGTGTCCCGTTGCCGCAGAAGCTCGGTATTCTGGTTGTTGGCCTCACGCGCATGGGATGGGCGCGGCTGTTTGCTTGATTCATCCACGAAGGAATAATGAAATCTTGACCGGTTTGCAGCAAAATTCGCAGGAGTCCGTGATGGTCATCGGCGCTGGCGTGGCCGGCATGAGCGCGGCCTGCGCGCTGGCCGAGGCGGGCTTTCGCGTGCAACTGGTCGAGCAGCACGGCTACCTGGGCGGGCGGGCCAGCTCCTATCGGCACCCAGGTGTCAATGAGGTCATTGACAACTGCCAGCATGTTCTCTTCGGCTGCTGTACCAATCTGCTGGGTTTCTATCGCCGCATCGGTGTTGCGCAGCGCATCCACTGGACCCGCGAGATGACGATGATTGAGCCGGGCGGGCGACGGTCGCGGCTGGGGCCGTTCGAGCTTGGCCCGTTGCGGCTGCCTGCTCCGCTGCACAGCGCGCCGAGTTTTTTGAACGCGAAGGCCTTCACCCTTGCCGATAAAATGGCTTTGGCCCGCGCGATGCGTGCGATGATGAAGCCCGGTGAGCTCATCGACACGCGCGAGTCTCTGGGCGCGTGGCTGCGGCGGCACAAGCAGACCGAGGGCGCGCTCAATCGTTTTTGGCGGCTGGTAATTGCCAGCGCCTTGAATGCGGAGATCGATGCGATCTCCGTGCCATACGCGGTCAAGGTGATTCGTGAGTTGTTTCTGAACTCGACGCAGGCGGGCAGCATGGGGATGAGCACGGTCCCGCTGAGCGAACTCTACGCGGGCGTGCCGCAGTTTCTCGCCGAACGCGGCGGCAGTGTGCTGCTGAGCACGCACGTGGAAGGCGCGGTCTGGAATGAAGATTCAGCGCAGTGGCTGATTTGCACGCGCACCGGCGAGCTGGTTTCCGACTTTGTAATTCTGGCACTGCCGTTCGAGGCGACGCAGAATTTATTGCCTCACTTGCCCGCCGAGGAAGGCTCGGAGAAGCTGGCCCGCCAGATTGAGCGACATGAGCACTGGCCGATTTGCAGCGTGCATCTGTGGTTCGACCGCGAGATTACCGAGTTGGAGCACGCCGTGCTGTTGGACCGAGAGATTCACTGGATGTACAACCAGTCGAAGCTGCAAGGGCGCGGAGGGCACTACATCGAATTGGTGGTCAGCGCCACGCGGGCCTTTGCTGCTTTGCCGCGCGAGGCTGCGATCCAGCAGGCGCTCAGCGAGCTGGCGGAGTTTTTTCCCGCTGTCGCTTCTGCGAAACTGGAGAAGGCTGCGCTGGTGAAGGAGATGCACGCCACCTTCTGCGTGTCTCCAGGAATTGATTTAGCGCGGCCCACTGCCGCTTCGCCCTGGCTGAATCTCTATTTGGCCGGCGACTGGACCGCAACCGGCTGGCCCTCGACGATGGAAAGCGCCGCGCGCTCAGGGCATCTGGCGGCGGAGGCGCTTGGCCTCAGTGCGGATAATCCGCTGCGCTGCATAGAGCCTGATCTGAAGCCGCAAGGCATGATGAGATTGATCCGGTGATTGCCCGATCCATGATCCCGGAATTCAGTGCGCCAGGAAATAAACCCCGATGCAGACCAGCACGGCCGCGGCCCAGCGCCTCCGGTCGACATTCTCCTTGGGAAAGATCTTTCCGGCGATGGCGTTGGTGACCAGCGTGAGCGAGGCCGAAGCGGGAGCCACCAAACTCAGGTTCATGTGGTTCAAGGCGAAGAGCAGGGCAAAGAAGGCCAACGCTAGAAAACTCACACCGGCAAAAAACAGCGGGCAGGTGAGAACGGCGTGAATGGCGCCCTTCAACCCGGAGTGAGCGCGAATCTCATCCAGGTCGCCGATGGATTTCATGGCTGCGGCAGTCAGCACTTCGCCGGCGGTCGAGGCGAAGATGATGGCCGCGATCATGGCGGTTGCGGCCCAGAAACCGGGTTGCGGAGCAGGAAAGGGAGTCGTCATCACGCTCGCTCCTTTCCCGTATCCGCTGCATCAACGAGGGCCGGCGCCGCCGGTCTTTCCGTCAGCGAGGGCCCCTGCGCCACGAATCCCACGCCCACAGTAATCAGCACAATCCCCGCCCAGCGTTCGGGTGAAATCGCTTCGTGCAGCAAAAAGCGCGCGAACAGAGCGACGATCACATTGCCGGAGGCCGTGGCGGGCAACACAAAGGTAAGATCGGCCCACGACAACGCCGTGAGGTAGCTGGCGAAGAAGCCGATAAGCAGCGCGATGCCCAGCGCGATCCAGGGCGTGAAGACCGCTGCGATGAGCGTGATGGGATGCGCCAGTGTGATGTCCGGAATTCTGGTCATGCCGCGCGAAAGACAGGTGTCGCCCAGCGGAGCGCAGAGGGAAACAAGCCCCAGGATCAGGTATTGTCGCGGCGAAAGTCTTGCATGAGCCATCGGTGTTTCTGTCCTGACGATGCACTAGAGAAATGCTCTGAGGCGTCTATGCTTTCGCTGCCGCCGGCTCGGCCTGCTTGCTGCGCGCAGCCTTCACCATCTTATTGCGCTGCGAGCGCAGTTTCAGGAACGACTTAGCCTCGACATACAGCCGGGGCAGGTCGCGATTCACAAATGCTTTCCACACCACGCGGAATGCGGCCTTGGGCCGGAAGTAGTACTCGTCGTAAAAGCGATGCACCATCTCCATCACGTAATCGGTGGGTAGGCCGGGGTACTCGATGTGCGCCATCTGGTGCCCGCCCTCGTCCATCATCGCCGCCGAGTTCACGATGAAGCCATTGGCCTTGGCGTAGTCGTAAAACTCAGTCCCGGGATAGGCGTGGGCGATGCTGACCTGAATGGTTTCGCAATCCAGTTTCTTGGCGAAGTTGATGGTGTTACGGATCGACTCCTTGGTTTCGCCGGGCAGGCCCAGGATGAAGTCGGCGTGGATGCAGAGGCCCAGGTCGTGGCAGTCCTTGGCGAACTCGCGCGCGCGTTCCACGGTGGCGCCTTTCTTGACGTTCTTAAGAATCTGCGGGTCGCCGGACTCGAAGCCCACGATCAGCAGCCGGCAACCGGCCTCTTTCATGGCTTGCAGGGTCTTGCGGTCGGTGGTGACGCGCGAGGTGCAGCTCCAGGTCAGGCCCAGCGGTTTCAGCTTTTCGCAGAGTTCAATCGTCCGCGGGCCCTGAATGTTGAAGGTGTCGTCGTCGAAGAAGAACTCCTTCACCTCGGGGAAGTTTTCCTTGGCCCAGGCCAGTTCGGCGGCCACATCGTCGGTGGAGCGCTTGCGCCACGCGTGTCCGCTCAGGGTTTGCGGCCACAGGCAGAAGGTGCACTGCGCCGGGCAGCCGCGCGTGGAGTAGAGCGCGATGAAGGGATGCAGCAGGAAGGGCACGTTGTAGCGCGTCACGTCCATGTCGCGCTTGTAGATTTTGGTGGCCCAGGGCATCGCGTCCAGGTCTTCCACCTGCGGCCGGTCGGGGTTGTGGACGATCTTGCCGTCCTTCTTGTAGCTGATGCCGAGAATCTCGTTGAGCGGCTTGCCCTGGGCAAACTCGACCACGGAATAATCAAACTCGCGGCGGCAGATGAAGTCCAGTGCCGAGCACTCGTTCAGCGCCTTGTCCGGCGAGGTGGTCACCGGCGGGCCGACGAAGGCGATACGGATCGACGGATTGGCCGCTTTGATGGCCTCGGCCAATCGCTGATCCCCATCCCATCCCATCGTCGAAGTGAACAGCACCAGAAACTCGTAGTCCTTGCAGATTTTGATGGTCTCTTGCGCGGAGACGTGATGGGGCGGCGCATCGAGCACGCGCGAGCCTTCCAGTAATCCGGCCGGGTAGGTAAGCCAGACAGGGTACCAGTAGGATTCAATCTCGCGCGTGGCCGGCCAGCGCGAACTCGCGCCGCCGTCAAAATTCTCAAACGAGGGAGGGTTCAGCAAAAGTGTTTTCAGGGGCATAGTCATCCCTTTCATTCTAACATTTCAGCATTTTCTTCGGATTCCGGCAGGTTGTACGAGAAGTTTCTTCCGCCGGGCTTACTTTGCGTGCAGTTCCTGCAGCCAGTCTTCCATGTGGCCGAGGGCGCGCAGCAGGCTCAATCGCGCTTTACTCAAATCCAATCCCGCGTCGAGCGCGTCCTGAAATTTCTGGCGTTCGTCGATACGGGCCAACTGCTCGGTTTTGGGAGCTAGTTGCGGCTGCGGGCCGGGTCCGTTGCCCAGTTCCAGTTGCGCCAGCACGGCCTGAAGCTGCTCTTGGGCGATCTGCTGCTTTAGACTCGCAATCTCAGCCAAAGTGTCCAGCTCGCGCAGGCTGCCGGTCAACTCCGCGATCTGCACTTCACTTTGCCGCTGTGCCTGTTCGGCCTCGACTGTGGCCCGCAGCGCATCGGCAGCCGACTGTCTGGCCTTCGCGCGAAGGGCAAAGTCAAAAAACGGAACCGTGAACTGGAGGCCAAAGCTGACGTTGTTGGGGGTGAAGCTCTTGTAGTAGGTACTGTAGCTGTTCAGCTTGTCCGAATCGTAGTTGTATACGGCCCCGAATTGGATTTGGGGCCGGCGCCACAACAGATTGTCTCCCTTGGCCTGGGATTGCTTGGAGAGCGCGATCATCTGCGCCGATTCAATGCCGGCGGTCACGCTTCTTGCCTCGCCCGCCTTCACGGCCGGAATCTCCGGTATGCTGGCGTGATCCAGCGTAATCGAGCCCACAGGCAGGCCGGTGAGTACGGCAAGCTGCTTGGAAAGTGTCGCGGCGCGCGTTTCCAGGTGCAGACGCCGCAGCTTTAACTGGGCAGCCGTCAACTGCGCCTGCAACAGATCGCTCATCGGATCCACGCCCGCCTCGGCGCGTTGCTGCTCGATGGTCACCAGTCGCTCCGCGAATGCCTCCTGCTGGTGAGCAGCGTCCAGTTCGTGCTCCACGGTATCGAGTTCAATGTAGGCCGTGGAGGCGTCCAGCGCAACCTGCTCGCGGGCATTCTTGAGGCTGAGAGAAGCGGCCTGGAGCCCGGCGCGCGCCGCTGCGGTGTAGCTCTTTTGGGAGTAGCTGAAAACCATCGACTGCATGGTAGCGCTTCCAACGGAAGGCTGCCCGGTGGGGAAGCCATGTGAGTAACCGACCGTGGAGCCGATCACGAAATTGGGAATATATGCGTCCTTGGTCTGCGCCAGCGATGCCTGCGCCTTGCTAACATCGGCTTCTGCCAGCCTCACCGCGCTCGAGTTGCGCTGCGCCAGGTCCACCACCGTGGCCAGCGAAAACTGCGCCGAAACCAGCGCGGGTGCAGTCGCTATCGTCATGCCGAAAAGCATCAGCGCCCATCGCTTCAGCGGATTGTCTCCGTTTCTCACGTGCACACGCAACCCTTCAATGCTTCAGTTCCTGTTTCATTTCCAGCGCCGGCTTGTACTCATGCGCCAGGGCCAGCGCCGCCGCCTGTTCCCGGCTGGCCGCCGCCGTGTCTCCGAGCTGCTGCTTCAAACGGGCCAGCCAGGTGTGCGCCACAAAAGTCGGCGCCTCCTCGGTCTTTGCGCTGCCCCCTAGATAGTCCTCGAGCATTTTGGCGGCTCGCGCCGGGTCGCGGTTAGTGGCGCACAACAGGAGAGCCCCGTTGAAGAGCGCCACGCCCGCGTGCTTATCCCGCTGCGCTGCATTCTCTCCGCTGCGCACCGCCGACTCCATCTCCGTCCAGCGCTCCCGCCGGCGATAGAAGTCCGCCAGCGTCATCCACTGTAAGGCCGGATGCGCCGACGCCGTGATCGCCTGCTTCAACTCCCGTTCGGCTGCGCCGTAGTCCTTGCGTTTCTCGGCAATTTGGCTGCGTAGTTCGTGGGCGCGCGCCGGGTCCAGCTTGTCCAGTTGCGCGGCCACTACCTCTGCCTTGTCAAGGCTGCCGCCCACCACACCCAGCGCTTCCTTGTAATACTCCCCCAGGGCGGCCAGCGCCTCAACATTGCGGGGATTCAACCGGGCAGCTTCTTCAAACTCCGCCCGCACCCGCTTGGCCAGCGAATATGCATTCAGAAACGAAGCCCGGCTGGCCTTCTCGCCCAGGGCGCGTCCCAGCCACAGATGATCGTCCGAGTTCTGTCCGTCTAGTTTTACCGCCTGCTCGCAATCGTTCGCGGCTTGGCCCCAATGCTCCAGCGTGTATTCCACGCGGCATCGGAAGTTATAGGCTTCGGCCATGCCCAATTTGGCAAGTGGATCCAACAATGCAAGCGCCTTGTCCGCCTCGCCGGCCTGCAAAGCCGCGTTGGCCTGGGAAAGCTGCTCCCGCACGCCCTGCGCGGAAGCCGATAGAGTCACGGCTGCCGCCAGGCTCAATCCCGCCAGTACTAGCCCCGCCAATAACCTCACCGCACAACCTTGATCGGGATGCCCTCTTGCAAGGGCTGTCCGTTTTCTGACCCGGTTGCCACCAAGTCCCCCTGATCAAGTCCGGAGAGAATGGCTACCTGGGTCAGATTGATAGTCCCGGTGGTCACATAGGCTTTCTGCAACTTGCCCTTCACCACCCTGTAGACGTAGGTCTTTCCGTTTTCCGAGTGCAGCGCCTCGCGCGGGATACTTAGTGTGTTTGGCTCGCTGGAGATGGTCGCCGTCACGGTCACGTTGGTGTCCGGCAGCAGTTCGCCGTCTCCATCGTCGATCTTCACCAGCACCTCGCCCACGCTGCGCGTGCCCAGATTGATCACCGTAATCGGTGTCCGCTCGATGTGCCCGTTCCAGATGTGGCCCGGCTTGGCGTCCCACTTGATCTGAATCTTCTGGCCAACCGCCAGTTGCCCGATCTCCGGCTCGTCGAAATAGGCCCTCACACGCTCATGGTGCAGGTCGGCCAACTGAAGCAGCAGCTTGCCCTCTTCCACAAACTCTGTGCGCCCCGCATCGACGTGATAAATCGTTCCCGCCGCGGGAGCGCGCACCACGGTATGCGCCATCACCTGTCGCGCCTCCGTCAGGCCGGCTTCCGCGTCGGCCAGCGCCGCCCGCGCCCGCTCCATCTCTGCCGGCGAATAGCGGTTGACGGTGCTCTGCTCCATGGCATGTAGATTGGCTTCCGCCGCCTCCAGCCGCTGCCGCGCCGCAGCCACCTCGCTGGACGACGCCGCCCCGGTCGAGTTGAGTTTGGTCAGCGTTTCCAGGCTCCGGCGCGCCTCGTCGCGCTCCAGCCGCGTCCGCGTCCCGTCGGCTGCCGCCATCTGGCGCTCCTGCTGCGTCCCGTTGTGCGTAGCCGCCTCCAGCCCTGCCTTCGCGGCCTTCACGCCGCTCTCGGCCGTGGCCAGGTGGGCGCGCGCCTGCAAGTCGTCCAGCACCATCAGCAGCTTGCCCGCCGCTACCTCGTCGCCAGGCTGCACATACACTTCCTTGACGATGGTTGCTATCGGGCTGTGAAGCTCGTAGTTTATCTCCGGCTCAACACGGCCGTTGGTGCTGACGGTGCTCACCAGTTGCATGTGCGCCGCCTCGGCCACGCGCACCTGAAGCCGGTCCCTGGTCAGGGCCCGAACCGTGAAAAAGACGACGATCAGAAGTACGGCCGAACCCCACCAATACCTGAGCCGGACCGATTGCTTTCGTTCTTGTGTCATTCAACCAACCAGAGACAGTATATAGGACTCATAAACCGCCCCAGGGGCGCAAAGAGATTCAACAGGAGAGAAATCTGGCCAGCAATTCCCCGGACTCGTACAATCGTCCCATGGCCTCCGAACCCCGTTACACCCCAAGCTATACCGATGTCCACGCCAAGGCCGGCCTCGATTTCACCTTCCCGGCAATCGAAACCTGGCAAAACCAGTTTCCCAGCTATGAAATCCTGATTGACGACCCGGAACTGACCTCCGTCTGCCCCAAAACCGGCCTGCCCGACTTCGGCGTGCTGACCATTCGCTATATGCCCCGCCAGCGCTGCCTGGAACTGAAATCGCTCAAAGAATACCTGTTTTCCTATCGCAACCTGGGCATCTTTCAGGAAAACATCGTCAACCGGGTGCTTGAGGACGTGGTCAAGGCCTGCGACCCCGTCTGGGCCGTGGTCCGCGGCGAATTCCGTCCCCGCGGCGGCATCGGCACCACCGTTGAGGCGCGCTGGCCCCGGCCGGCCAAGTAACCCGTCCGTGTAATGGGCATGCAGAGGCCCGTTGTGATATTCGTGTTTAATCTCGCTTGAACGCGAGACTGACTCCTTTGGCTACTACCTCCCAGTCTGCGCGCCCTCGCATCAGCCCCGCTGTGGCTACGCTGTCGCTGCTCATCGCCCTCAACCTGCTCAACTACATCGACCGCTACATCCTGCCCGGCGAACTCTCGCTGATTCAGAACGAGTTTCACTCTACTGACCACCAGATGGGCGCTTTGACCACAGCGCTCTTTATCTTTTACATGATTGCAGCTCCGCTGACTGGATGGCTGGGAGACCGCTTCTCGCGCAAGCCGCTCATCATCGCCGGCGCGGTAATGTGGAGCCTTGCCACCCTCGCCACCGTCTGGGTTCACGGCTACTGGACCTTTTACATCCGCCAGGCCTTCGTGGGCATCGGCGAGGCTACTTTCGTCATTTTCGCTCCTTCCGTACTGGCCGACTTCTATCCCGAGCGAGAACGCAATCGCATCCTCTCCATCTTTTATCTGGCCATTCCCGTGGGCGCGGCCTTGGGCTACCTGGCAGGCGGGCAATTGAGCTTCGGCGGCGTTTGGCGCAGGCCATTCTTTATCTGCGCCATTCCCGGCTTCATCATTGCGGCGCTCTATGGCTTATGGGGCAGGGAACCTGTGCGCGGCTCCAGCGACCACATCCGGCCCACCGCCGATCGCGCCACCGTCCTCGGACTCTTCCGCAATCCTGCTTTTCTCACCGCGACCTTCGGCCTGGCCGCACTCACCTTCGCCATGGGCGGAATCTCCAACTGGGTTCCGGAGTTTCTGCATCGCAATGTGGGCTTCACCGTCGCCAACGCCAGCCTGATAGTAGGCGGCGCCACGGTCGTTGACGGCATCGCCGGAACCCTCATCGGCGGCTGGATTGCCCAGCGCTGGCTGCGCACTAACCACCGCGCGCTCTATCTGCTTTCCTTCTGGAGCGTCGCGCTCACCCTGCCCTTCGGGGTTTTGCTCTTCTTCGGCCCCGCTGCCTGGGCCGTCCCATCGCTCTTTGCCGCCGAGTTCTTCCTCTTCCTCAACACTGGCCCGCTCAACGCCGCCATCGTCAACTCGGTCTCCGCGCCGGTTCGCGCCACCGCCGTCTCCATCAACCTCTTCGTCATCCACTGCTTTGGAGATACCTTCTCCCCGCAGATCATCGGCGCCATCTCCGACCACACAAAAAGCCTGAGTATCGGCCTGGGTTCGACCCTGATCTTCCTGATTGTCTCCTGCGTGATTCTATGGAAGGGCGCGCGTTTTGCCCCGCCGCTCGAAGAGGCAGCTTCTAGCTCTTAGCTTCTAGCCTTTAGCTGTTTGTGCTGTGTGCGAATTCTCGGTTTGCGCCAAAGCCGTCCCCCGCGAGGAACAGCTAATAACTATCGTCACTTATCTTGGCGGCAGCGACTCTTTATCCCGCGTATTCATGAAGGCGCGGCGTCCGCCCTGCGAGCGCAGGTTGGGGTCGTAGAGCGGAGGACGGTCCTGCTCGGCGTTGAAGCCATGAGCCAGTTTGGGGTTGGGCTTGAACTTGGGCGGTCCGCCGTAGAACTGCCGCGCATGGCTCAGCACCATCCCCGCACGGCCATGCATGGGCCGCACAATTCCGCGAACCTGCACGTTCATGTCGCGGTACTTGCGCAGCTCGCCCACCTCCTCGCGATCCTCCCACAGGCTCACGATGGTGAAACGGCACTTTTCGTCCGGTGTATCGGGAGTGCAAACGTCCAGAAACCGCGTCCCATCCGGCAGTTCCACCACATCGTAGATGTGCGCCGAGACGCACACGTCTTTGTTCACCAGTTTGGTGGCTTCATCGGCGGTCACGCACGGCTTCTGCGAACCGGCAAAAGCCAACGCGGGCGAAATTGCGGCAAAAAGCACGAGCCATCCAAACCGGCGTAGGGTCACTTGAACCCTCCCAGGGAAACTGCGGCAATCGTAGCGCGAATCAGTCGGGAAGGGAAGCGGATTACCACAGAAATAGAAGATTCTGTCCGCCAAATCGATTAATCGGCAGGACAGCCGCGAAGGGTGTCTATGGCAACTGAGACAGTTGTTTCCACGTCAACTGCGTTGCCGTTCAGTAGATAGGGTTGGTATTTGTACTTCCGTACGGCATCGAGGACGGCCTTCCGCAACATCTGAGGGCCAGAGATAACCCTAGGAAGAAGAACATCTCCATTCGTATCAATCTCAAACGCCACGACAACGGTACCTGTGACGCGAGCAGCCATTGCAATATGTGGACAGATAATTTCAGCTTTGTGGATGAGCAGCTTTTCTGCCATTCCCGCAGAAATCCGAATATTGTGTAACGGCGGGGTTGGGGCTGAATTTACCTGCGTCTGCGCAAGCAAACTAGGGGCAAGAATCGCCGAAAGAAGAGCAGCGTAAGCTAGAGCCTTCATGGAAACCGATTCTACGCCACTCGAAATAGGTAAGGGAAGAATGAATTTCCGCCCTACGCCCGCGGCCCGTAGCGTCTCTCCACGTACTGATCGAGTATCTTCTTGAACTCCGACACAATCTTCTGGCCGCGCAGGGTGGTAAAGAGCTTACCGTCCACATAGACCGGCGCCTTGGGTTCCTCAAAGGTGCCCGGCAAACTGATGCCCAGGTTGGCGTGCTTGGATTCGCCCGGTCCGTTGACCACGCAGCCCATCACGGCCAGCTTCAGCTCCTCCACGCCGGGATACTTCTTGCGCCACTCCGGCATCGAACTCCGCAGATGATCCTGAATCTGCTCGGCCAGCTCCTGAAAATAGGTACTCGTAGTGCGCCCGCAGCCTGGGCAACTGGTCACCTGCGGCATAAAGCTGCGAATCCCCAGCGACTGCAAAATCTGTTGCGCGGCCAGCACCTCCTCCGTCCGGTCGCCGCCCGGCTTGGGCGTCAGGCTCACGCGAATGGTGTCGCCGATGCCCGCCAGCAGCAGCGGCGCCAGGCCGGCCGTCGAGGCAATCAGCCCTTTGGCGCCCATCCCCGCCTCGGTCAGCCCCAGGTGCAGCGGATAGGCGCAGCGCGCGGCCAGGTTCGTGTACACGTCGATCAGGTCGCGCACCCCGCTCACCTTGGCGGAAAGAATAATCTGGTCGCGGCCCAGCCCGTAGTGCTCGGCGGCGGCGGCGGATTCCAGCGCGCTCACCACCATGGCCTCCAGCATCACCTCGCGCGCCGACTGTGGCTGCTGTAGTTGGCTGTTCTTGTCCATCATGCGGGTCAGCAGCGCCTGATCCAGCGAGCCCCAATTCACGCCGATGCGCACCGGCTTCTGGTTTTCAACCGCGCACTCGATCATGATGCGGAAGTTGTCGTCGTCTTTTCTCCCAATAGAAACGTTGCCGGGGTTGATCCGGTACTTGGCCAGCGCCCGCGCCGCGTCGGGAAACTTCTTCAGCAGCAGGTGCCCGTTGTAGTGGAAGTCGCCCACAATCGGCACTTTCAGGCCGCGTTTGTCCAGGCCCTCCACAATCTGCGGAACGGCTGCCGCGGCCTCCTCGTTGTTCACCGTGACGCGCACGATCTCCGAGCCGACCAAAGCGAGGGTTGCGATCTGCTCGATAGTGCCCGCTACGTCCGCCGTGTCGGTGTTGGTCATCGATTGCACGACGACCGGAACCTCCCAACCCACGCGAACCTGCCCGATCCTGACCGTCCCGGTTTTTCTGCGCCGAATCTCCGCCATGCTTTTAGTTTACCCGCAACTCCTGTGCTGGAAAAACCTCAAAAAGCTACGAACTCCACTGGTCGAGTTACTCCCCGCTAACCAGCGAGTCCAAAAGCGAATCCGGTGTCGAATCCTGAATGTGCCCCATCTTCTCCTGCTTGGTGCGCACGTAGCCCGCGAAACTCTCCTGCGGCTCCACCTCGGCGGAGACGCGCTCTGTGACCTGGATGCCGGCGGCCTCCAGCGCCGCCACCTTCTCCGGGTTGTTGGTCATTAACCGGACCGATGTCACGCCCAGCAGCTTGAGCACCTCGGCCGACAGCTCGTACTCGCGGCAGTCCGCGGCAAAGCCCAGCTCGACGTTGGCCTCCACCGTGTCCATCCCCTGGTCCTGCAACTCGTAGGCCTTGAGTTTGGCCATCAAACCGATGCCGCGACCCTCCTGCTCCTCGTAGAGCAGAATCCCCGCGCCCTCCTCGGCGATGCGGCGCATGGCAAGCTCCAGTTGCAGCCGGCAGTCGCAGCGCAGCGAGCCAAAAACATCTCCCGTAAGGCACTGCGAGTGGATGCGGACCACCGGCGGCGCGGCGTGAATGTCGCCCATAACCAGAGCCACCAGGCTCTCAATTTCCCCTCCCTCGCCTTTGCCCGCGCCGTTGGCCGGGCCTTCCTTGCCGGGGTGGACCGCCGTCAATGTACCCTCGAAGCCCAGAATGCGAAAGTCTCCCCAGCGGGTAGGAAAATCCGCCTCGGCGATCTTCTTCACGCTTTCAAATCCCATGATTCCATTCTACTTTGCGGGGAGAAGGGGACAGAATCGTCCCTGCGGTCACAGACCCCAGGCTTGCGTCAGGGTCCAATTCGCACGCGGCACGGCGCTTTCTGCCTCAGCAGGCGGCGCTATGGCTTACTATGAACTTGCCGGAGCTTTCATGCGAGACCATCTGGCTACACTGCTTGACGACTTTCGCCGCTATGACCGCCAGATTGCCGTGGTTCGCCATCAGGGCAACCGGCGGCGGGCGACTACCTATGGCGAAATTGCGCGACTGGCGGGGCGCTTTGCCGCGCTGCTGGTTCAGCGGGGTATCGGGCCCGGCGACCGGGTTCTCCTGTGGGGGGAAAACGGCGCGGAGTGGATTGCGGCCTTCTATGGCTGCATGCTGCGCGGAGTCCTGGCGGTGCCGCTGGACGCCTACGGAAGCGCGGAGTTTGCCGCGCGCGTGGCCTCAGATGTGCAACCCAAACTGGCGGTGGGCGATGCGCTGCTGCTAGGGCTGTTGCCCGCGCAACCACCCCAGCGACAAGGATCCATCGCTGGGGATCCCGGTGAATGGCCCCGGCTTGGCTTTCCCCGTCTCACCTTCGAGGAATGGCTCGGCGAGTTGCCCGCTGAAGAGGCCGGCCCGGTCGAAGGGCTTTCGCGCCAGACGCCGCTCCAAATTCTCTTTACCTCCGGCACCACCGGCGAGCCCAAGGGCGTGGTGCTGACTCATGGCAATGTGCTGGCCGGCGTGGAGCCTATCGAGCAGGGAGCGCAACCCTACATGCGCTGGGAGCGGCTGCTGGTGCATCCACTACGCATCTTCGATACGCTGCCTTTGAGCCACGTCTTCGGGCAGACGATGGGGCTGTGGGTTCCGCCCATCTTTGCCGCCCAGGTGCACTTCGAGAGCCGTCTGGTGGCTTCGCGGCTGATTGAGACCATCAAGCGCGAGCGCATCTCAGTGTTGGCCGCGGTGCCGCGCGTCATGGCGCTGCTCAAGACGCATCTGGAAGCCAGCCACCCCGATCTGGCGGAGCGGGTGGCCCAGTCGGCAGAAATAAAGATCGGACCGTGGAGACGCTGGTGGCGCTTCCGCGCTGTTCACCGCGAGTTCGGCCTGAAGTTCTGGGCGGTGGTCTCCGGTGGTGGGACGCTGCAAGGGCCTCTGGAGCAGTTCTGGAACGCGCTGGGGCTGGTGGTGGTGCAAGGATACGGAATGACCGAAACCTCGGCGCTGATCACGCTCAACCACCCCTTCCACGTGGCCCGGGGGACGATTGGCAAGCCGCTGCCAGGCCGGGATGTCAAGCTGGGTCCGGACGGCGAAGTGCTGGTGCGAGGCGCGATGATTTCCGGCGGGAGCTGGTCAGGCGGGGCCTTCGAGCCGCGCCGCGACGAGTGGCTGGCCACCGGCGACCTGGCCGAGAACGTGGCCGGCGGCGAACTCCGCTTCCTCGGACGCAAGAGCGAAGTGATCGTAACCGCGGCCGGGGTGAACATTCACCCCGAGGACCTGGAGGCGGCTGTCGAGCAGGAGCCGGGCGTAGCGGCTTGCGCGGTAGTGGCGATGGAGACCCCAGGCGGGACGGAGCCCTGCGCGGTGCTGGCTATGCGCGGTCACGGCGAGGGAGCGGCGGCGGCCATCGAGTGCACCAACCGCAGGCTGGCGGAGTTTCAGCGCCTCAGGCGTTGGGTGCTGTGGCCGGAGCCGGACCTGCCGCGCACCTCCACAGGCAAGGTGAAGCGCAAGGCGGTGGCGGAGTGGCTCACTGGAATCCAGGCGGCAGGCTCGACAGCCTTCACCGGCGACGCCGCGGCGGCTGGCGCGGGTGCCTTTGGAGCCTCGTCGGACTGGCTGCTGATGCTGATCGCACAGATCACCGGCGTGCCACCGGCCAGTGTCGGAGACGAATTGCGGTTGAGCGAGGATCTGCAACTGGACAGTCTGGGCCGGGTGCAACTGGCGGCGGCTCTGGAAGAGCGGCTGGGAATCGCGCCCCAGGGCGGGCTGCTGGAAGAGGCGCGCACGCTCGGAGAGCTGCGCGGCCTCGTGGCTGGCGAGGCCGAGGGCGCGCGGAGTGAATGGACTTCCACACTTTCCGCCGGCGAGCTAGCTGCCGGACAGGCAATGGCCGGGGCAGCGGTTCGAAGCGCAATGGAGCCGGAGAGCGAAGCCGCGCCGGCCAAATACATTTACCCGCGCTGGCCGTGGCTGCGACCCTTCCAATGGCTGCGGGTGGCTTTTATCGAGGCGGTGGAGCGGCCGCTGGTCTGGCTGCTCGCGAGTCCTCGCGTGGTCGCGCCGGCGCAACTCGCCTCTGCCGAACCGTTGCTGATCGTCGCCAACCACGTGACGGCCTTCGACGGGCCTCTCGTCCAGTACGCTCTGCCGGGACCGATGCGGCGGCGGATTGCCGTGGCCATGGCCGGGGATATGCTGGAGGACTATTGGCATTTCCTCAATCCCGAGCGCGCGCCGGGGAAGCGAGGCTTCTATCTGCCCGGCCCGCTGATTTACATGCTGCTGACGGCGCTCTTCAACGTCTTCCCCTTGCCCCGGCGGCGGAACTTCCAACGCAGTTTCGCGCACGCCGGCGAGGCCATGGACCGCGGATTCAACGTACTGGTCTTCCCCGAGGGCACGCGCTCGGCCGAAGGGACGCTGGCGCGCTTCCGGGGAGGGATCGGATTGCTGGCCCGCCAATCGGGAGCCATGGTGCTGCCGGTGGCGATTCGCGGACTGGGCGAACTGAAGGCCGCGCGCCTGGGCTGGTTCCGCTCCGGCGAGATCGAAGTGCACGTGGGGCAGCCGTTGCACTTTGCTCCGGAAGAAACGGAGGCCGCGATCACGGAGCGGTTGCACGCCGAGGTGGAGCGGCTGCTGGGAGGCAGCTAGAAGCTGCCTTTAACTGGGCTGCCGAGGCCCTGACCTGCCCCCGGAAAACTCTCCCAGTCAAAACTGGAGTTCTCCCGTAATCTGAACGGGAGGACAGGATGAAGAAGAGTCGTTACTACGACGACGGGCTATACTCGTCTCCAAACCAAAACCGGGAAACTCCAGTTATGGCTGGATGAGAAAATCGGGACAGGTCACCCAATACCTAACCCGCTCCCGTTTTACAGCAACGCCCAAATGCTATACCCTCAATACTCACTCTTTTGGGAGATGAAAACACGCAATGAAAGATCAATCCTCGACGGAAACCGCGCTCTTGAGCCTGCTTGACAGAGCGCGTCAGGCGGCGCAGCACGCCTACGCCCCCTACTCCGGCTTCCGGGTGGGCGCGGCGCTACGGCTCTCCAATGGCGAAATCGTCACCGGCTCCAACGTGGAGAACGTGAGCTTCGGACTGACTATCTGCGCCGAGCGCTCCGCCTTGGTGCGGGCCGTTTCCCAGTTTGGACCTGAAATCCGCGTCGTGGCCGTCGCCATTGCCAATCTGAACTCCGCCGCCAGCCCGCCCTGCGGCGCCTGCCGCCAGGTGCTCTCCGAGTTCATCCTGCCCGACGGACCGGTGACCTTCCCCTCCACCGGCGGCAACCGCACCATGGCCTTCAGTGAGCTGTTGCCGCTGGCCAATGAGATGAAGTTGAAATAGGACCGTGTCCGGAGCAGGAATCTCTGACCCGTATTGTGCCCGTCATCACCCTCCCGCCTGAGGTCATCCACTACTATGGATTCGAGGAGTTGAGAAAAATGCCCCGTAAAGCTCTGATTGCCGCCAACTGGAAGATGTACAAGACGCCCGCCGAAGCCATGGCCTTTGTCGATGCTTTTTTGCCACTCGTTGCCGGCCATACGCGCGACGAGATCGCCCTGTTTCCCTCGCCCGTGCTGCTGCCCACGGTGATTGCCGCCGCCAAGGGAAGCAATGTCGCCGTCGGCGCGCAGAACATCCACTTTGCCGAGGAGGGCGCTTATACCGGCGAGACCTCGGTGGGCCAGCTCAAGGCCGTGGGCGGAACGCACACTCTGATCGGCCACTCCGAGCGCCGGCAGTACTTTGCCGAGACCGACGAAATCGTGAACAAGAAGCTGCACACCGCGTTGAAGCACGGCGTTGTGCCTGTGGTTTGCATTGGCGAAGTGCTGGCCGAGCGCGAGGCGGGCAAGACAGCCGACGTGCTCAAGACGCAGATCACCGGAGCTTTGGCCGGCATCACGGCCGAGGCCGCCAAGCCTATCGTGATTGCCTACGAGCCGGTGTGGGCCATCGGCACCGGCAAAACGGCAACGCCGGAGATGGCCGTGGACGCACACAAGATTATCCGCGCCGAAGTGGCGAAACTGCTGGGGCCTGCCATCGCGGCCAATATCCGCATTCTCTATGGCGGCAGCGTGAAGCCGGACAACGCCACCGCGCTGATCGGCGAAGAAGAGATCGACGGCGCGTTAGTCGGCGGCGCCAGCCTCAAGCCCGACTCCTTCACCGTCATCGTGAAGTACTGATCGCTGTTGAGCTAAAACTGCGTGTTCTTCCAGGTCTCGCTTTTGAGGCCGGGGAGTTTTCTCTGGACGGAACGAAGATTAGCGTCCCAACGTAGGATGAATCATGGCTCAACGTGATCTGTACATTGACCGCTTACGAACCGCGATGATCGCCCTGGTCATCGTATTCCACGCCGCCATCACCTATGGCGGCTCGGGCGGCTGGTTTTACCATGAAGTTGAATCCTCCGCCCGCCCATCCAGCCTGCTTCTGACGTTCTTCGTCGCGACAAACCAGGCCTATTTCATGGGCTTCTTCTTCCTGCTAGCGGGCTACTTCACGCCCGCCTCGCTTGAGCGCAAGGGCTATGCGCGCTTCATCGGCGACCGCTTTTTGCGCCTCGGGCTACCGCTGCTGGCCTTCGGGCTGATTCTGGGACCGCTGACCGCGGCGATGGTGAATTATGCGCGGGGTGACGGCTTCTGGTCCTGCATCGTCTGGCTCTGGCGGCACAAGGAGTTTATCAACGGCCCACTGTGGTTTACGCAGGCGCTGCTGATCTTCAGCCTGGTTTATTGCGCTTGGCGAGCAGTTTTTGGAGCTAAACTCACGCAAGCAGAGCGCACGCCCAGTCCGGTTCCCGCTTATCGCTGGTGGCTGGCGAGCGCCATCGGAGTCGGCTTGGCAGCGCTCGCAATCCGGCAGTTCATCCCCGCCGGCCAGAACGTCTTTGGCCTGCAGCTCGGCTACTTTTCCAGTTACATTTTTCTCTTTGTGGTGGGTATCGCCGCATGGCGCAACGACTGGCTGCGGCAGCTCGAGTGGAAAAATGCGCAGCCCTGGATTTGGACGCTGGTGATCGCATGGCCCTGCCTGCCGATTTGCATTGCGGCGGCACTCAAGTTGATCGGCCCTGGAAAGGTCAACTTCTCCGGCGGCCTCTCCTGGCCCGCGATTCTCTATGCGATGTGGGAGCCGTTCGTGGCCTGGGGACTGATTGTCCTATGGATGCTGGTCTTCCGCGAGCGCATGGACCAGCCCTCGGCGCTTTGGGCGTGGCTCAACCGCCGCGCTTACGCGGTGTACATCATTCATCCGGTTGTGCTGGTGGGCATCAGTTTGATGTTGCGCGGCTGGGTTGCTCCGGCGCTGATCAAATGGGGCGTGGTTGGCCCATTGGCTTGCATCGGCTGCTGGCTGGCAGCCGATCCGCTGGTGCGGCTGCCGGGAGTGCGGCGGGTGGTGTAGCTACCGCAGCGGATCAGCCGACAGCGTCCAGCCTTCTTTCTCGCCCTTGTTCTGCTCCTTGAGCCAGTCGATCAGCGGTTGGAAGTATTCGACGATGGCCGAGGCGTCGGCCTTGCCGGTTCCGGTCATGGCCTTGAGCGCCTCCGGCCAGGGTTTGGATGCGCCCATCTCCAGCATTGCGTTCAGTTTCGCGCCGGCCTCCTTGGAGCCGTAAACCGAGCAGCGATTCAGCGGCCCCTTGTAGCCGGCGGCCTGGCACATGGCGCGATAGAACTGGAACTGGTAGACGCGGGCCAGGAAGTAGCGCATATAGGGCACATTGCCGGGGATGTGGTACTTGGCGCCGGGATCAAAGTCTGCCTCGCTGCGCGCCACCGGCGGGGCAATACCCTGATATTTTTCGCGCAGAGCCCACCAGGCGCTGTTGTAGTGCTCCGGCGTCACTTGGCCGGAGTAGACCTGCCAGCGCCACTTGTCGATGAGCAGGCCGAAGGGCAGGAAAGCAATCTTGTCCAGAGCCGTGTGCAGCAGCAGTGGAATATCGGCGCTGGGCGGCGGAACTTGGTCGATGAGGCCCAGCTTCTTGAGGTAATCCGGCGTCACGTTCAGCGCGATGGCGTCGCCGATGGCCTCGTGGAAGCCGTCGTTGGCGCCGTTCTGGAAGAAGAAGGGCTGACTGCGATAGGCCATCTGGTAGTAGTTGTGGCCCAGCTCGTGATGCACGGTGACAAAGTCGTCGGCGGTGGGCTGGAAGCAGGCCTTGATGCGCACGTCGCGCTGGTTGTCGATGTCCCATGCGCTGGGATGGCAGACTACTTCGCGGTCGCGCGGATGAGAGAGCATGGAGCGCTGCCAGAAGGTGTCGGGAAGCGCGTCGAAGCCCAGCGATTTATAGAAGCCTTCGCCATAGCGCACCAGTTGTTGCGAGTCGGTGTTGCGCGCCTTGAGGATCGCGCCCAGGTCGTAGGGCATCGGTCCGGAGGGTGGCGCAACCTCGTCGTAGATGTTGCCCCACTCCTGCGCCCACATGTTTCCAAGTAAATGCCCGGGAATCATGCCGTCCGGTCGGCGCGCGGCGTCGCCGTACTTTTCGATGAGCTTGCGGCGGACATAGGTGTGCAGCTCGCGGTAGAGGGGCTCTACCTGCGTCCACAGGCGCTCAATGTCGGCCGAAAACTCGTCGGGGGTCATATCGTACTGCGAGCGCCACAGGGCGCCGGTGTCGGCAAAGCCCAGCTCACGAGCGCCCTGGTTGCTGAGCTCGGCGAGGCGCGCGTAATCGCCGCGCATAGGCTTGCCGACGGCGTGCCAGCCTGCCCACAGGGCCGCCAATTCCTTTGGATCGTGGCTCTGGGTCATTTTGACATTGATATCGTCGATGCCCAGGCAGTGATCGGGGTTGGCATCAGGACAGTACTTTCCGCGGCCATAGGCGGCGTCGAGTTCGGCGGCCTTCTGTGTGGTTTCGGCGCGCAAAGCTGAGTCAGATGGCGCGGGCAGACCGATGCCCAGCTTGAGCAGCAGCAGCTTTCGGGCCGCATCGGGCGGCAGCGGGAGCCCGTCGAATTTGCGCGACTCGTAGATCAGCGCGGTTTGGCGGGCAATTGCCCGGTCGTTGGCCTCGGCTACCAGGGCTATGGTGTCGTCGGTGATGTAGGTCTCCTCGACCCACGAGGCGCGGGCCGCGGTGATGCTCATCGCGCCCAGTTCCTTTTCCGCGCCGGCGATGAAGGCGAGAGCATCGGCAACGGTGAGCTTGGCAGCGGGTTGGGCGGCGGCGTTTTGCGCCGGGGCGGTTGGGACAAACAGGAGCAAGCCGGCAAACGCCAGCAGGGCCGGAAGGATGGTACGGATTGTGAATTTCATAGCAATGGAACTATAGAACATTTCGCTATGTTCTGTAAGTGCCATGGTGAGATGCTGGAGGGCGCGCTTGCAATCGCTAATTCCCGTTCTTGCCGGTGCCGAAGATTCTTTGCAGCAGGTTGCGGTGCTCGGCGGGGTGGTCGCAGGTTTCCGTGGGCGTGGTGCCAGCCAGGAAGGCGGCATTGAAGCTGTCCGGGCAGGAGGCGTCGCTGAGCAGCTTGCTGGCCCTGTCGATGGATACGATATCGACGCCCTGGGGCGGGATGAACTGGTTGGTGTCGGAGTACTGCGGCAGTTGGACGGCCTTTTTCATGAATTCGGCCCAGATAGGCGCGGCGGCGTGGGCGCCCTCGATGTTGATGTCGGTGTAATCGTCGTTGCCCACCCACACAATGCACAGCAGGTTGGAGGTGAAGCCTGCAAACCATGCGTCGTGGCTGGTGCCGGTCTTGCCGGCGGCGGGAGCAAGAAAGCCGCGCGCGCGGACGGCAGCGCCGGTGCCGTGATCGATCACGTTCTCCATCAGGCTGACAGTAAGATAGGCCACGCGCGGGTCCAGAATCTGCTTGGAGTCGTGCGAGTAGTCGGTGATGACATCTCCGGTGGATGTGCGGACGCTGGCCAGCATCCAGGGTTCCAGGCGCATGCCTCCGTTGGCGAAGACGGTGTAAGCGCCGGCCATCTCCATCGGTGTTGCGTCATAAGCGCCGATGGCCATGGCGGGGGTTCCGCGCGCGCTTTTGACGCCGGCGTCGCGGGCCAGCGCGGCCACGCGCTCGAAACCCACCATGGAGGCCAGGCTGATGGTGGCGTTGTTGAGCGAGTGTTGCAGGGCTTCGCGCGCCGTCACCTGGCCGAAGTACTCATCTTCAAAGTTGCGTGGCGTGTACTCGTATTCCGTGCCCTCACCGTAGGTGGTTTGCTCGTCTTTCAGGATGGTCAGCGGCGTGAAGAGCTTGTTTTGGCCGGGCAGGATGGTGCCCTCGGCGGCCGTGGCGAAGGCCGAGGCATAGACGAAGGGCTTAAAGATGGAGCCGGTGGGCCGTTTGGCCACGGCGTGATTCAACTGAGAGTTGCCATAGCTTCGTCCGCCAACCAGCGCCAGCACCTGTCCGGTGTGAGGATTGAGCGCCACCAGCGCCACCTGCGGATAGATGTAGCTCTTGCCCAGCTTCCTCTCATGCGCGTGCAGCTTGTCCACCTGTTCGTCCACCACGTGAATGGTGGATTCGACCGCGGCCGTCGCTTCGCGTTGCAGGTCGGGATCGAGCGAGGTGTAGATGCGCAGGCTTTCGCGGTTGAAGTCACGCTCGCCCAGTTTCTGCACCAACTGATCATGCACCAGATCCACGAAGTACGGCGCCTCGCTGGCGTCCACGCTGCCGGGAACCAGGCGCAGCGGCTCGGCCTTGGCTTTCTCCGCCTCGCCCTTGGTGATGGCGCCAATTTCTACCATGGAATCGAGGACGAGATTGCGGCGCTCGATGGCCCGGTCCGCATGACGAAAAGGATTCAGCCGGCTGGGACTCTGGATAATGCCGGCCAGCAGAGCATACTCGGCCAGGTCGAGCTGGTGCACCTCCTTGCCGAAGAAGGCCTGCGAGGCCTCGCCGAAGCCGTCGATGGAGAAGCTGCCGCGCTGGCCGAGGGGAACCTGGTTGGCGTACATCTCGAAGATCTGCTGCTTGCTGAAGCGGTGTTCAAGCTGGAAGGTGATGACGATCTCGATCAGCTTGCGCTTGAAGCGCCGCTCCGGGGAGAGAAAGAAGCCGCGCGCCAACTGCATGGTCAGCGTGGAGCCGCCCTCGACGTAGCGCCGTCCGGGCGTCAGATCGTTGCGAATCGCTCCGAGGATGCGGATGTAGTCCACGCCGCTGTGCTCGAAGAAGCGGCGATCCTCGATGGCCAGAATAGCTTGCACCAGATTCGGCGGAATCTCGTTGTAGGCGAGCAGGCGGCGCTTGGTGCGGTTGGCGTCGTCGCTGAGGCCGGTGATGAGCAGCGGCTCCAGTTCATAACTGGAAAGCGGCTGGCCGTGATCGTCGTTGATCGAATCCACAACCCCCGCGCTGACGCGGATGATTGCACTGTCCTGTGCGTGGAAGGACTGCGGGCCGGGGCGCACCGTGATGGTCTGCACGCCTTCCCTGAAGGTTCCCAGCGCGGAGGTCTCGGCGGCGCCATCGGCCGAGTAGCCGGCCGCGCGCAACTCGTTGGCGATCAGCCGCACGGTGAGCTTTTGCCCTGGGCGCACCTCGCGCGGCGCGGCAAAGATCTTGGCGGTGTTGGCAAAGATCGGCTGCTTCAGGCGGTCGTCCACAACATGCAGATACTTGACGTAGAAATAGCTGAAGACCGCAAAAAACACCAGCGTTCCCGCCGCAATGGTCCCCAGTCCGATGCGCAACAGCAGTGTCCGCCAGGGATGATTGCCTGTGGGCATTTGAAACCTGATCTTCAATGCCATCGCCGCTCCTTCAAGCTTCCTTCGAGCCAGACCGCAAAAATCCATTCACGTCACTGGGAGCCTTTCTGAACTCGGCACTCCATCCTGGTGCCATTATTGTGGCGCAAAAGCAGGAAACCATAAAGCCAGAGCATTTTCAGAGATCGCATTGAAAATGCTTGAAGAGAAACCCTTACGTTCCGACCGCCGACCGCAGCGCATCTTCCTCGACGCGCTGTTTCACCAGCGCCACCACTTCGCTCAGCGCGACATCCACGCTGGTTGAAGTCGCACGAGTTTGCATTTCCACTTTGCCTTCGGCGGCCTTTTTGCCCACGTTGATGCGGTAGGGAATGCCTACGAGGTCAGCGTCTTTGAATTTGACGCCGGCGCGCTCGTCTCTGTCATCCAGGATCACGTCGAGACCGGCGGATTCGAGTTCGCGGGCGAGCTGTTCGCCGGTTTCACGGAGCAACGCGTCGGCCATGTTGGTGACCGTGACCAATACCGTGAAGGGGGCAATCGAGGCGGGCAGCCAGAAGCCGTTTTTGTCGTTAGACTGCTCGACGGCCGCGGTGAGGATGCGCTCGATGCCGATGCCGTAGCTGCCCATGATGGGCGTAATTTCCTTGCCGTTCTCGTCGAGCACGCGCGCGCCCATGGACTCGGAGTACTTGTAGCCCAGCTTGAAGATGTGGCCGACCTCGACGGCCTTGCCGACGACGAGCTTGCCCGTGCATCTTCCATCAGCACTCCAAGGATAAGATAAGGGTGATACTGGTGGCAGATAAGTTGTTTTCGGGCAGCCCTCGTCTTCGTTGACGCTGCGAATGTCGGCTGCGAGAGTCCAAGAGAAATCGCGGCCCGGCGTGACGTTGCGCAGATGGTAGTCAAGCTTGTTGGCGCCGCAGACCATGTTTTTGCGGCCTTCGAGGGCGGTGTCGAGGATGACATTCAGATTGCCGTCATTAATTACCTTGGCGGGGTCGAGGCCTATGGGCCCCAGGTAGCCAGCAGGGCCCTCGAACCAGTTTTCCAGTTCTTCGGCCACCATGGGACGAAGCTCGGTGGCGCCCAGAACCTTAAGCAGCTTCGTTTCGTTGACGAAGTGATCGCCACGGAGAAAAGCGGCGACAGGTTGCCAAGGCAGCGCAGCCAAGTACTTCTGTGCCTTTGACACCACGTCCTGTGGCTTTTTGTCCAATAATAACTTTAGGGCTGTCTCCTCGTCTTTACCCGGCACGTTCGCCATGTAAGCCACGCACTTGATGTCGGAGGACTCCTTCATCTTGAGAAACGCGGCGATATCGGCGATGGCGCCCATGCCGGGCGTGTGAATCAACTCTGGTTTGCCGTCGCCGGTCGGCTTCATCTCAACGACCGGCTCCAGGCGCGAAGTGGCTTTCTCCAGGTTCGCGGCGTAGTGGCAGACCGGACAGCTTGCGATCAGGTCTTCGCCGGCGTCGGTGTAGACCATGAACTCCTGCGACTGCGAGCCGCCCATGGAGCCCGAATCGGCCTCGACGGCGACAAACTTCAACCCGCAGCGGGTGAAGATCCGGCGGTAGACGGCATCGTGAAGATCGAAGCTACGGTCCAGACCGGCTTTGTCGATGTCGAAGGAGTAGGCGTCCTTCATGATGAATTGGCGCACCCGGAGCAGGCCCGATTTAGGACGCGGCTCATCGCGAAACTTGGTTTGAATCTGGTACCAGATTTGCGGCAATTGCTTGTAGCTGCGCAGCTCGCCGCGGGCGATGGAGGTCATGATCTCCTCGTGAGTCATGCCCAGGCAAAGCTCCGCGCCCTTGCGGTCCTTGAGGCGGAACATGGTGTCGCCCATGGTTGTCCAGCGGCCGCTCTGCTCCCACACCTCGCGCGGATGAATGGCCGGCAGGTAGAACTCCTGGCCGATGCGGTCCATCTCCTCGCGCACGATGCCGATGATCTTGTTGATGGAGCGCTGGCCGAGGAAGAGGTAGCTGTAGATGCCCGCGCCGAGCTGGCGGATGTAGCCGGAGCGGACGAGGAAGCGGTGGCTGGCCACTTCGGCGTCTGCCGGGGCCTCGCGAAGAGTAGGAATGAAGAGTTTCGACCAGCGATGCATACGGATGAGAGCGCGCTTTCCCGCCGGCAAGCCGGCGCAAGACAATGAATATACGTCAAGGACCATTCTAAATGTTCCCGGAGTTGGATTGCTGCTGAATACCTGCCGCGCGCTCCAGATATAATGCGGGGATGGACTCTTGCGTCCTCCAGGCGGGTCGACAGGTATGAAAAGATTTCTGCGCCTGCTGCGCTACGGGCTTCCTTACTGGCTGCACATGCTGGCCGGCGTGGTGCTGCTGGCCATGGTGGGCCTGCTGGACACCTTTCGCATCCTCTTACTCCAGCCCATCTTCGACCAGGTTCTGGACCCCCACGCGCCCGAAGGCCCCATCACGCTGGGACTTGCCAAGAGCCCATGGCACATCGACCTGCGGCTATTGATTCCCCATTTTTTGCACATACACAACGCCTGGGATGTGGTGGCCTTTGCGTTGATAGTCGCCACGCTGACCAAGGGTCTGTGCGACTACACAGGCACTTACCTGGTCAATTACGCCGGCTTCGGCACCATCATGGATTTGCGTAACCAACTCTATGAAGCCACGATGCGGCGTTCCTCCAGTTTCTTTCACAAACACGCCACCGGCACCATCCTATCTACGCTCATCAACGACGTGGATCGCGTGCAGGTTGCGGTCAGCACGGTAATCAGCGAATTCCTACAACAGTTTTTCACCTTCGTTGTCGGCCTGGTCTTCGTTATCAAACTCGGTGGAGAGCTCAGTTGGGCGCTGCTGCTGTTTATTCCCGTCGTGATAACCTCTGCGCGAAAGATCGGCAGTGAAGTGCGAACGCGCACCCGCACCGGGCAGGATAAGCTGGCCGAGATCCAGAACATTCTTCACGAAACGGTAACCGGTAATCGCATCGTCAAGGCCTTCAACACCGAATTGTGGGAGATTCTGCGCTTCAAGACCGCGGCCCGGCGGCTCTTCCGCGCCAACCTGCGCAGCGTGCGCATTCAGTCCATTAGCTCGCCCCTGATGGATTCGATCGGCGCGGTGGCCATTGCCATGATGCTGTTTATCGGACGCAATGAAATCCTCCATGGCCGCATGACCATGGGCCTGTTCGGCGCATTTATTATTTTGCTTTTTAAACTCTACGATCCGGTGCGCAAGTTCGCCTACTTCTACAACAGTTTCCAGGGAGCCATGGGCGCCTCGATGTCAATCTTCGGCTTCTTCGACGCCGAGGACGACGTGAAGGAGCGCGAGCATCCGGCCGTATTAAAGGGCTTTCAAAAGTCTATCCGGTTCGACGACGTGGGCTTCTCCTACTCCACCGAGGAGGGCGAGCACCAGATTCTGCACCACGTCGATCTGGATATGCAGGCTGGCGAAGTGCTGGCGCTGGTTGGCCCCAGCGGCGCGGGCAAAACCACACTGGCCAATCTTATTCCGCGCTTCTTCGACGTAACCAGCGGCCGCATTCTCATCGACGGCCACGATCTGCGCGACCTCTCTCTTGCTTCGCTCCGCCGTCAGGTGGCCCAGGTTACGCAGGAGACCATCCTGTTCAACGACACGGTGCGCCACAACATAGCCTACGGCCGGCCCGACACGCACATGAGACTAGTGGAAGAGGCGGCGCGCAACGCCCTGGCCCACGACTTTATCCTGGGCATGCCGCAAGGCTACGACACGGTGATCGGCGAGAAAGGCTTCCGGCTCAGTGGCGGCGAGCGCCAGCGGCTGGCCATTGCCCGCGCCCTGTTGAAGAACGCGCCGGTGCTGATTCTCGACGAGGCCACATCGTCGCTGGACGCGGAGAGTGAATCGCTGGTGCAAGCCGCTCTGGCCAACCTGATGCAGAACCGTACGGTGCTGGTGATCGCGCACCGGCTGGGAACCATTCGCCGCGCCAATCGCATCGCCGTGCTGGAAGACGGGCGCATCACCGCAATCGGCTCTCATGAGGAGCTGCTGAGCGCATCCAGCACTTATCAGCGGCTCTATCAACTGCAATTCATGGACGTGCCGGAAAATAACGGAACCGGGAACAGGGAATAGGAAACAGGAAAATGCCGATTTATTCGATGACCGGGTTTGCGCGGGCTCAGGTTCGCGTGCCCCTCCCCGATGAGGGCCAGCTCAATTACACGCTCACGGTCAAGAGCGTAAACCACCGCTTTCTCGACGTGCAGTTGCGCCTGCCTTCGGGCCTGGACGCGCTGGAGATGGAACTGCGCAAGGCGATCAAGGACAACCTGATTCGTGGCCACGTGGACCTGACTCTCTCCATTGATCGCAGCAGCCAGCAATCGGCCGGCTACAACCGCGAGCTGGTAAACGGCTACCTGGCCGCCTTTGCCGCGGCGCGCGAGGAGCATGGGCTGGGCGGCCAGCCGGACCTGAACGCCATTCTGCGTTTGCCGGGCGCCTTGCAAAACGACAATCGCGCGAATGGCGACGAGGATCAGACCGCTCTGACGGAAAGCGTGCAGCGCGAGATCGGGCCGCTGCTGGAGCAGTTGAAGATTATGCGCGCCCGCGAAGGCGAGGCTCTGGAGGCGATTCTGCGCGGCACGCTGGACCGCCTGACCGATGCCACCGAGGGAGTTGCGGCGCTGCGGCCCGAGGTCGAAGAGCGCTATCAGGCCAGGCTCACCGAGCGGCTGTTGGCGGCCACCGGGCCGGAGTTTAATCGTCAAAGATTGTTGGAGGAGGTTGCCGTGCTGGTGGAGCGCAGCGATATTGCCGAGGAACTGGAGCGCATGACCATGCACATCGGCCACTTCCGCGAGTTGCTCGCCGGCGGCGGCGAAGTGGGCAAGAAGCTCGACTTCCTGCTCCAGGAGATGAATCGCGAGGCCAACACCATGCTCTCCAAAACCGGCGGCGCGGGCGGCAAGGGAACGCGCATTACCGAACTGGGACTGGCCATGAAGTCGGAGATCGAAAAGGCCCGCGAACAGATTCAGAACGTAGAATAAAAGAACGGCTGGGCGGAAACTTCAGTGGAAGCGCCCAAAGGACAAACGCACCGTGGCGGGAATTCTCTTCATCATTTCGGCGCCCTCGGGCTCGGGCAAGAGCACGCTGGTGAACGAGGTGCGCAAGCAGTTGACGGGAATCGAGTTTTCCGTCTCCTGGACGACGCGCCCGCCGCGTGGCTCCGAGCAGAACGGGCGCGAATACAACTTCGCCAGCCGCGAGGAGTTTGAGCGGATGGCGGCTGCCGGCCAGTTCCTGGAGCACGCAGAGGTCTTCGGCAACTACTACGGCACGGCACGGTCGTCGCTGGACATGGCCCGCCGCGAGGGCCATGACCTGGTGCTGGACATCGACGTGCAGGGGGCGGCGCAGGTGCGCGCTTCCATGCCCGAGGCGGTCAGCATCTTTGTTCTGCCGCCCAACCCCAAGGTGCTGCGCACCCGCCTGCGCAATCGCAGCCGCGCCGAGGGCGTTGAGGATGAGGCGGAGGTCTATCGCCGCCTCAGCGCGGCCATCAGGGAGATTGAGAAATATCGCGAATACGGCTATATTCTGGTCAACGACATTCTGGACCGGGCGGTGGCGCAATTGGAAGCCATTGTGCAGGCCGAGCGATTCTATCGCAACGACGAGCCGATTGCCTTCCGTTCGCGCCGGGTGCTGGAGGTGGCCGCGGGCTGCCTGCAAGCCAACTCCCAGGAGCGGCTGAAGCCTGTGCTGGAGGCCTTCAAAATCGGCTATCCGCCAGACCAGCAGCAGTTTAACTTTGGAGAGGACTCCGATGACGATTGAAACCGGCTTCGACTCGAACTACCGCAAGGTTCTGGTGGCCGCACGCCGCGCCCGCCAGTTGCAGAGCGGCTCCCGCGCTCTTGTCCCCACTCAGTCCACCAAGCCCTGCCGCATCGCCCAGGACGAGATCGACGCGGGCAAGATCGCCTACGTCAAGGCCGACGTGCCGGTGGTCAAGCCGGCGATCGAAGGGCCGGCCGTTCCCATCCTGGCCAGCTAGCTTTTTTCCGCCTCTTCCATGGTTTTGTGCGGAGCGAAGCAGCCGGTAGTTGAGTCTGGCATATGAGCGAAACCAGAGTAACTGTGTTCTGTTCAGTCTTGTGCAGGGTCGCCGCTCCCTGATGGTCGCGTCGACTTGAAAGCTGTGGTTTCGGGATACATCGACTCTGGTTTCGCTGTAGACTGTGGAGTAAAGACGTTGGCGCAATCGCTTGATCCCGCAACCCGCGAAGCCCTTGCGGCCCGCGTCCGCTTCTATCGCGATCTTGGCCTCACCGAGTTTTACCGCCGTCCCGTGGACCCCGCTCTGCTGGTCCGGATAAACGCCGAGGCGGACGAGTCCCAAACAGAATCCGCACCTCAGACCTTCCACTTAGAGGAGCAGCCCATTCCGCCTCGCAAGCCATTTCCCGTTGCCCCCGCAATCGCTGAGGCCGTTCCCGCGGCTGACCGCGCTGCCGCCATGCAACTTATCCGTGACGAACTTGGCGAGTGCACCCGCTGCGCGCTGCACTCGGGCCGCAACAAGCTGGTCTTCGGCGACGGCTCGCCGGCGGCGCGGCTGATGTTTGTCGGCGAAGGACCGGGCGCCGACGAGGACGCGCAGGGCCTGCCCTTTGTGGGCAAGGCGGGTCAGTTGCTCAACAACATGATCGCCGCCATGGGACTGAAGCGCGAAGAGGTTTACATAGCCAACGTGGTCAAGTGCCGTCCGCCGGGCAACCGCGTCCCCGAGCCGGAAGAGGGCGCCACCTGCTCGCCGTTTCTCTTTCGCCAGATCGATGTGGTGCGCCCCGAGGTACTGGTCGCGCTGGGAGCAACCGCGGCCACCTGGCTGCTGGGCACGCGCCAGCCGCTGGCCGGGCTGCGCGGCCGGGTTCACGCCGTTCGCGGGACCAAGCTCATCGTCACATACCATCCCGCGTACCTGCTGCGCGATCCCCGCCAGAAGAAGGAAGCCTGGGCCGACCTGCAGATTGCGATGCGGGAACTGGGGCTGAAGCCGCCGGCAAAGGGCTGAGAAGAGCGACCCCATTCCTCACAGTTTCAGAGCTTATAACGCGAAGAAAAGGAGAATCGACCCCCGGGGGGGAGGGGTGTACTTTTCGGGGATACGGAGCGGGCATATCCTTGACAGAATTGACTTTGGAGCGGGAGTTCAGCAAGCAATTCGAGGAATTGCCGGACGAGGGAGGTGACCGTGGTGTTTTCCCTGGCTGCCCACATCCGCGCATGGCGATAGAGCTCGTCGGAGACGGTAACCGTGATGTTTTTCATGGATCTCCAATCCGGCAGCGCGAGGTGGCTTACCTATACGTTCTCTATTTGGGATTGTGCGCCAACGGAGGGTAATTATCTGCAAACCACTGTGGTGGAGCAGCCGCCCCTTCGACTCCGCTCAGGGCAGGCTTTCGGCAGAGCAGGTTGGGCTTCGTGCTATCCCAGGTTCCAAAATCACCCTTGCTGTCCGATGATCAATAGGTGACGGTGGCGGTAATCGTATCGGTGTAAGAACCGGGCGTGACATACTGAGCTGCCGCAATCTGGCCGTAGACGGTGAGCGGCTGGGCAATCCCGGAGCCGGTCCCGGCCACCCAGTTGGTGGCGGCGGTATTGCCCCAGTTGGTAGTGTGCGTGGAGTTACTGTACAACGCGTAGTTCAGCAAGTACGTGCCATCCTGCATCTTGCGGGTGGTCACGGTGGCGCCGGTCGCCAGTCCCGCACTGAGGCCGACAGTGTACGTCGTGGTGTTGGTGCAGGTGACGGTGACGGTGGAGGTGGAGTTGTTAACCGCTCCCGTGTAGTTTCCGAATGCCAGGTTAGTGGCGGAGACCCCGCAGTCTTTGACAACCGTGGCGGTAACGGTGAACGTGGTGGTTTTGGTGGTGAAAGAGGCTCCTGATACGGTAACGGTGATGGTATCGGTGTAAGCGCCCGGCGCTACATACTGCGCCGCCGCCAACTCGCCATAGACGGTGAGCACCTGGTTAGCCCCAGAGCCCGTCCCGGTCACCCATGTGGGGCTGGTGTTGCCCCAGTTCGTACCCGTATAGCTGACACTAGTCAGCGCATAATTCAGCTTGTACGCGCCATTCTCCATGGTGCGGGCGGTCACGCTCCCGCTATCCCCTCCGCTGAGGCCGACATCATAGGCCGCGCCATTGGTGCAGTGGACCGTTATCGTGCCGGTGATCTCTACGAGGGTGCCGGTGTAGGTGCCGAATACGACGCCCGTGGCGGTCGGCGTGCGGCAGGACGCGGCCTCCGCGGGTAGCGCGCCGCAGGCGAGCAGTAACAGCGCCAATGCCAGCCTTCGCATCATGGTAATATTTCCATGCATAGCAGCGGTCCAATGATCAATAGGTGACGGTGGCGGTAATCGTATCAGTGTAAGAACCGGGCGTGACAAACTGCCCCGCCGCAACCTGGCCGTAGACGGTGAGCGGCTGGGCAACCCCGGAGCCGGTCCCGGCCACCCAGTTGGTTCCGGCGGTATTGCCCCAGTTGATGGTCCTCCCGGAGTTCGAGAACAGCGCATAATTCAGCAGGGCCGCGCCATCCTGCATCTTGCGGGTGGTCACGGTGGCGCCGGTCGCCAGTCCCGCGCTGAGGCCGACAGTGTAGGTCGTGGTGTTGGTGCAGGTGACCGTGACGGTGGAGGTGGAGTTGTTAACCGCGCCCGTGTAGTTTCCGAATACCAAAGCAGTGGCGGAGACCCCGCAGTCTTTGACAATCGTCGCGGTGACGGTAAACGCGGTAGTGGCGGTATGGAGCGTATCGGTGTAAGTGCCCGGAGCGGCGTACTGCCCCGCCGCGATCTGGCCATAGGCGGTGACAGTCGCGTTGCCGGTTCCAGTCACCTCGGTGGTGGATGTGTTACCCCAATTGGTGGTTCGCGCGGAATTCTGAAATACCTGGTAGGCCAACTCGGCGCCGCCAGGGCCTGTCATGTACCGGGTTGTTTCGGTTGCGCCTACGCCCATCCCGGCATCCATGGGAATGTCCCACGAGCCGGCGCAGATGACCTTCCCGGTAGCAGTGCCGTCGAGCAGCGTGCCAGTGTAAGTCCCGAAGTTCATATTCGTGAACGAGAGCGAGCAGGTCTGCGCCTCCGCGGACAGCGCGCAGCAGGCGAGCAGGAACATCGCCAATGCAAGTCTTCGTGTCATGGTTTTTTCTCCGTGCAGCGCAGCGGCCCGATGGACGGGATTTCTCCGGGCATGGGCTGGTAGTCGAAGGCGACAGCGCAGCGCCGCCCGTTGGGCCGCTCGACGGTAAGTTCATTGTGGGGACTGAGGTCCTCGATGTAGGCGTCGCCGTCAAATCCGACCGGGGCGACGGCGCCGGTGGCCCGCAGGGTGGCGGTGCTGCCCATTGGCACCGGGACCCCGGACTCATCGACCAGTTGCAGCAATGCGGCATGGCTGAATTTAATCGGGAATTTGAGCACTACGCCGGAGAGATCCCGGGGGCGAAACTCGCGCGCTGCGACGTTAACCGTGGCATCCGCCGGAATATCGGCCGGCTCAATGGCGATGTGATTCAGATCGAAGGAGCGCATATCCGGCACCAGCAGCCGCCCCGCGGAGTTGGTGCGGCCCACGTCGCGGTTCTCCTGCAGGACGTGCACGCGCGGAATGGGGCTGGTGTCCACAATGGCGAAGCTGTCGTAAACCCAGTTGGACGCGAAGAGGCGCTTATCGATGAACGAGAGAGCCGCCTGGGTTTCCAGGCGGAGAGTTGTTTGCCCTGCGGACTCGTCGACTCCAGCCGTAAACAAGCCCACGTGCGATTTGTATTGCCCCTGGGCGAATACGTGCGTGGAATCGCCGGCGGAGACATAGGCATCATAGCCCCAATCGCCGACCTGTGGCGCCGACCTCTCCGCCTGCACCTGGCCACTGCCGTCCGAGGCCCCACTGACGGTAACCGAGCTTCGCTTGCCGAAGGGGATAGTTATGCCAACCTGTAGCCCGCTGTTGTCGCCGGTGCTGGCAAAGTATCTATACTCGTTGGCGTAGATCGACATATGGTGAACCTGGAGCGAGTAGTTGGCGGAGAAGACCTTGGAGTGCTGGGCCGTGGTGGAGCCCGGCGGGATGGGGTTAGGAGAGTTGTCCTGGTCGAGCCCCGCATAAGCAACGCCCACGGAGCCGTAGCGCTTCAGGAACAGACTCGCGTTGCCGTTGAGTTGCTTGCGAGGAACAGCGGCGCCGTTCATGGCCGCGATGTCCCGGAAGTTGCGACCGGCGATGATCGTGGAGGCCCCCAGGCTGAATTTTCTGCCGATGCGCTGGGCGCTCACGGAAAACTGTTCGCTGGTGGTCCCCGAGCCGGAGCTTGCCGCCGCCGCGAAATTGACCACGCCCAGATGGCCGACCTGGAAGACGCCGCCCGCCCCCCCCATGGCCGCGCCTGGAGTGTCTTCGAAGCTGCCCTCGACCGTGAACTTCCGGGTCAGGCCGCGGCGGTAAACGGCGCTGCCCGCCATCTTCCCATAGACGTTGCTATATGAGCCCCAGAAGCGCCGCGCCAGGCCCGCATCCACGGCGAAGGTCTGCAACCCTGGGGCCAGCAGCGTGGAACTGGCGTAAAAGGGCTGCGTCACGCTCACCTGTTGGCCCAGCGCATTGGTCATCGTCATCGAGATCGTGCCCGCCCCCGATATCACCGGGAGCTGTGGAATCTCGAAGGGTCCGGCGTCAACCTCCCGCGTCATCACCAGGTTGCCGTTGGTCAGCACGTCTACCGTAGAAGGGACTGCGGCCGAGCCGCTCACCGATGGAAGTGGAAAAGTCACAAGATCGGGGCGCGTGCTGAAATCAGATAGGATTAGCGCGCCCTCGAAGTGAACCGGACGGGTCCAGGAGAGGCCACTGGTAATGAAGTCTCCCAGGCTATAGCGGCGCAGGGCATTGACGTCGGCAAAGGTGTAAGCCGAATCAAGGCGTACCGCCGTGTTTGGGCCGGAGGCACTCGTAGTTGCGCCTGCAAAGATGAGCCAATTCGAGCTTACGATACCCCGGGGCGAAAATACGCGCAGATCCAGCGCCCCGGTGGCGCCGTTCTGGCCACTGGCGAATGTGCCGGCGAGATCGTAGTTAAGCGTCACGCCGGTGCCGCTCTCGATGGTTCGATGGCTTCCTGGCTGTTCTCTTCCATAGAGTCGCAACACTGTCGGCAGCAGGGCACTATCGCTGGCTGTCACGCGCAGCACCTGGTTCACCTCATCTATGCTCCAGGTCACCCCCGGCAGGTCAGACAAGGCGATCAGACCGCCGGTTTCAGAGGCGCGAGACAGGGGAACCCGGAAACCGAGAGCGTGCATTTCGTCCGGCCGCGCCATCAACTTGCCACGGCGCATGATAAATTCGCCGACCTTACCGATGGAATGACCATTGACATAGACTTCCAGAAGTAGTGTCTCAGAAGCTGCGGCGGCAGCCCCCGTGGCTGCACTGGGCTCTGCGGTGGGGTCTATGGTGGGGTCTGCATTGGGGGTTGCGCTGGGAGTTGCGCTGGGGGCTGAACTGGGGGCTGAGCTGGAAGTTGCGCTGGGAGTTGCACTGGAAGTTGCGCCGGGGGGCGCGCTGGTGGCTGCGTTCAGTCGCGGCATGATGGTCAGTAGAAAGAAGAGGAGCCCCGCACGGCGGAAGCAATTAGCCGCTATGCATACAGGATCATTGCGCCTGAACAAAGCGAACCTGCTCTTCAATGGCGCCGGCATTCGCATGGGCAGTCAATTGCAAGGTTTCGCTTGACAGCGGCAGGGAATCCTGCGCAGCAATGTGCCAGCGCCGTGTGGCGCCGGCAAGAATGTAGGGCGATGTGTTGGAGTCCTCCTTCAGCTTGCGGCCATCGCTGGTTGTAAGCGCGATATTGCTGATCGATTCATGGAGATTGCCGGCGTTGAACCCCACCAGATAGATCTGCCCTTCTTTGCGCTCAAGATGAAACTGAACATCGGCAAAGGAGCGGATCGCCGGCTGGGCAAAGATGGGAATGGACATGCGCAGCACGATATGCACCACCCCCGGCTCGGCCGGAGGCGGAATCTGGTCAAGCAGAATGCGGTAGGTAGACTCCCGGCCCTGCGGCGACTGGCGCAGAATGAGGCGTACGACCTGGGTGGCTCCCGGAGCCATGGTGGCAAGCGGCGGACTTGCCACCACCTCGTCAGAGGCGGTGAGATGGTCCTCGCCATCCCTCTGATTCCAGGAGTAGGCGCGAATCTGAATGGCGGTCTCGCTCTTCCCCTGGTTGGTCACCGTCAGGCTAGTCGCCCTCTGTCCGGGCGAAAAGAAGATGTTGACGGGCAGAACCGACAGCGTCTGCGCGCCGGCCGCCAGACCGGTCAGAAGGACAGAGAAAACGAACGCGAACACCCCGGCTGCCGCCGAAAATCGAGATGAATTCCGCGAGATCATAGATGCCCCAGTTGGAAACACGGCTAACAGTTAATAGCTGACCGTCGCGATAACCGTATCGGCGTAACTACCGGGTGCCAGATATTGCCCAGCCGGAATCTTGCCGTAGACGGTGAGCGGCTGGGCAGACCCGTTGCCAGTTGGGGTCGGTATGCCGGAGCCGCCGATGTCGTTCCAGTTGGCAGAATATCCGCTGTCAGTGTACAGCCCATAGCTCAACTGAGCCGAAGCAGGACCGGTCATGGCGCGGGTGGACACGGTGGCGCCAGTCCCAAGTCCTGTACCGAGGCCGATAGAGTACGGTGTGGTATTGGTGCAGGTGACCGAAACGCCGCCTACGGAGCTGGTCACTTGTGCGCCAATGTAGTTTCCGAATGCCACTGCAGTGGTGGAGATCGTACAGGTGGCCACGATCGTCGCGGAGACACCGAGGTTGGCCGTGGCAGTTGCTGCGTCGGCAGGAGTGGAGGCGAGGCCCAGCGTCAGGAATCCCAAGGCGACGGCGGACACAGAAGACATAACGCAATTTGACCATTTCATAGAAATGACCCCTTGAAAAGTGTGATTTGACGAACTTGAAGACATTATTGCGATTTAATTTTTTTTTGGCAATAGCTAATTGTGTTTTCAGCCAGATAAAGTTGCATATTTAGTGCTAAATGAGATTACCCATGAGTGTTGCGCAGGATGACCTTTGGGATGCACGCAGGTCGAAGAAAAATTGCCCGAGGGCATTCGCAGGGATAGCCGGAAGCGTATACGGGAAAGCGAATAAGTTGATAAAACGGCAACAATTCCAGAGACTTTCTATCGAGTAGCGCCATCGGGCACCGCCGGTCAATAGGTAACGGTGGCGGTAATCGTATCGGTGTAAGCACCGGGCGTTACATACTGGTTCGCAGGAATCTGGCCGTATACGGTGAGCGGCTGGGCAGCTCCGTTACCGGTCCCGCTCACCCAGTTGGTGGCTGAGGTATTGCCCCAATTGGAACTCCTCCCGGAGTCCGAGTACAACGCATAGTTCAGCGCACCCGCGGGCTGGGTGATGGCCATCTGCCGGGTGGTCACGGTGGCGCCGGTCGCAAGTCCTGCACTCAGCCCGACAGTGTATGTCGTAGTGTTGGTGCATGTGACTGTTACGGTTGATGTCGAGTTGTTTACCGCGCCAGTATAGTTTCCGAATGCCAAGGAGGTGGCGGAGACGATGCAGTCTTTGAGCACCGTCGCGGAGACACCAAACGTGGTGGTTGCCGGGTCGGCTTGCGCAACGGCCAATGTAGAAGCGAGGCCCAGCGCCAGGAATCCCAGAACGGCGGCGGACAGCGCGGACTTCAGAGCATTTGAGTGCATCATCGAAGTGGCTCCTGTAAAGACGTGAATTGAAGATGCTCAGACAATAGCGCGCTTTAATAATTATGGCAATAGCAAACGGTGTTCTTCAGCCGGATAAAGTTGCACTTTTAGTGCCATATGAGATTACCTATAAGTGCTGCGCAGGATTACCTTTAGCGTTGCACGCAAAATTGAAGAGAGATGGCCCAGGGGCTCCCGGACGCATTGTCGGCAGCGTATGCAGGGAGGAAAATGAGTTGAGAAGGCGGCAGCGATGCCTGAGGCTCTTTCGTGTGGCGCCATCGTGCGCCGCCGGTCAATAAGTAATGGTGACGGTAACCGAATCGGCGAACGCGCCGGGCGCGACGGACTGCGCCCACGCAGTCCGGACATAGCCGGTGCGCGGCTGGGAGGATCCGCCGCCAGTTCCGGACACGAAAACCGCGCTTGCCGTCCGGCTCCAGTTAGCGGAATGCGCGGAGTCCGGCAACAGCGCATGTCCCGGCGAGTCCGAGGCCGGACCGGCCGTCTTTCGCGTGGTCGCGGTTGCGCTGGCCGCCAGTCCCGCACTGAGGCTGACATTGTACGGTGTGGGGTTGGTGCAATTGACCGAGGCGGGGGATGTGGCGTTCCCTCCCGCGGCGGAGTAGGTTCCAAAGGCCGTAGCGGGAGCGGAGACCTGGCAGGAGGATATAACCGTCGCGGAGACACTGAGTGAGGCGGTACGAGTTACCGCAAGGGCGGGTCTTGAAGCCAGACCCGACACCAGGAAGCCCAGAGCGAATGCAAAGGAAGCGTATTTTATGGCTTTTCTCCTTTCATCGCTCCGGAAGAACCCTTAACTAATCAGTAATCTCATCGGCAGATTTTTGCGGAGCTTGAATGACCAGACGTAATCAAATACTGCCGCAGGCCTCCATCCCAGCGCGGAGTTCTGAAGCGGCTGGGGATCGGCGGTTTTTCAATCTGTTGCACGGATTGTCGCTAGCGTTCACACTCACATAGATGCACAGAACGTGACGTAAGTCACATTATTTAGTGATTTTCGTCACATATTGGTGAATTTCACTTGACAGATCACGGGTGGAGGTGGATTTGAGTGTGCTAACAGCCCGTTTTTGAAGGAAGAGGATTCTGGTGATTGCTGTTTCGGCTGCTTATGGGATTCTTTACATGCTGTGAGCCTGCTCACCGGCATCCCGCAGAGTACTTTCACCAACAAAGCCAAGAGGGAACCTCTGATTAAGCCCCGATGTGTTCGCCGATATTCCCTCCGGGACTAAAGCCCGCGTTGATTCTTTTGGCTTTATGCGGGAGTTGAAAACCCCGCCTCTCTCTGGATCGAGTATTTCCGCAGCCTGTGAAGCCCGCGTTGATGGGAACCCCGGAAAAGCCGCACCCTGTCAAAGCGGTTGCAGAATCAGGGGACCTCACACCAATGATGGCTGAAACAGGTTGCCGCTGCTCGTTGGCCGCGGGGAGGGGTTCGCGGTATCGTCTAGTGTTGGTAGGATTCTTTGGGCGGGAGTGGCTATGACGATTGCGGCACCTACGATACGCGCGCCGCGCGGCGGCCAATTGCGCTGCAAGGGGTGGCAGCAGGAGGCGGCGTTGCGCTGCCTGATGAACAATCTCGACCCGGAGGTGGCGGAGCGGCCCGCCGACCTGGTGGTTTATGGCGGCATCGGCAAGGCGGCGCGGAATTGGGAGTGCTTTCACGCGATTGTGCGCGAGCTGGAACGGCTGGAGAGCGATGAGACGCTGCTGGTGCAGTCCGGAAAACCAGTAGCCGTGTTTCCGACGCACGAGATGGCGCCGCGAGTGCTGATTGCCAACTCGAATCTGGTGGGCAAGTGGGCCAACTGGGAGCACTTCAACGAGCTGGACCGCAAGGGCCTGATGATGTATGGGCAGATGACGGCGGGGAGCTGGATTTATATCGGCACGCAGGGGATTTTGCAGGGGACCTTTCAGACTTTTGCGGCGCTGGCGGAGAGGCACTTTGGCGGGGCGGGCGGGAGTGGTTCGCTAAAGGGCAAGCTGGTTGTGACGGGCGGCGTGGGCGGGATGGGCGGAGCGCAGCCGCTGGCGGTGACGCTGAACGGCGGAGTGGTGCTGGCCATTGACGTGGACCGCAGCCGCATTGAGCGCAGAGTGGAGACGCGCTATTGCGACCTGGTGACCGATGAGCTGGACGAGGCTCTGCGGCTTTGCGCGGCGGCGGTGCAGGAGGGACGGGCGCTGAGCGTGGGCCTGGTGGGCAACTGCGCCGACGTGCTGCCGGAGATGGTGCGGCGCGGGGTGAAGGTGGATGTGGTGACGGACCAGACCAGCGCGCACGATCCGCTGAACGGGTACATTCCGCAGGGAGTGACGCTCAGCGAGGCGGCAGAGTTGCGGCGGCGCGATCCGGTTGAATATGTGCGGCGGTCGACGGCTTCGATGGTGGTTCATGTGGACGCGATGCTCACGTTGCAACGGGACGGGGCAATCGCTTTTGATTACGGCAACAACATTCGCCGCTTTGCGTTTGACGCGGGGTGCGTGGAGGCTTTCCGGATTCCGGGGTTTGTGCCGGAGTACATTCGGCCGCTGTTCTGCACGGGGACAGGGCCATTTCGCTGGGTGGCGCTGTCGGGCGATGCGAAGGACATTGCGCGCACCGACGAGCTGGCGCTGGAGCTGTTTCCGGAGAACGAGATTCTTACGCGATGGCTGCGGCTGGCGCGGGGGCGGTTTGCGTTTCAGGGGCTGCCGGCGCGCATCTGCTGGCTGGGCTACGGGGAGCGTGCGCGGATTGGCCTGGCGATCAACGAGCTGGTGCGCAAGGGCGAGATTTCAGCGCCGGTAGCGATTGGGCGCGACCACCTGGACACGGGCTCGGTGGCCAGCCCTTATCGCGAGACGGAGAAGATGCTGGATGGGTCGGACGCGGTGGCTGACTGGCCGATTCTGAACGCGCTGCTGAACACGGCGTCGGGGGCGACATGGGTGAGCTTTCATCACGGCGGCGGCGTGGGGATGGGTTACTCGCTGCACGCGGGACAGGTGACGGTGGCCGACGGGACGGAGATGGCGGCGCGCAAGATTGAACGCGTGCTGAATAACGATCCGGGGCTGGGCGTGGCGCGGCACGCCGATGCGGGCTACGAGCTGGCGCAGCGTACGGCGCGGGAGCGGGGGATTAGGATTCCGATGGCGGAGAGGCTGTTGTGAGCGATGCGGTTGCGGTCGTCAATATCGGGCAGCTTGTTACGCTGGCCGGGCCCGAGCGTCCGCGCGTGGGCGCGGAGCTGCGCGAATTGGGGCTGATGGAGAACGCGGCGCTGCTGTCGGAAGCTGGGCGCGTTGTCGCGGTCGGGACGTACGCCGAAGTGCGTGCGAAGATTCCGGTGAAGGCGGGGGTAATCGACGCTGGGGGCTGCTGCGTGACGCCGGGATTTGTGGATGCGCATACGCATCTGGTTTTTGCGGGGAATCGCGCGGCGGAGTTTGAGCAGCGCATCGCGGGGGTGAGCTATCAGCAGATTGCGGCGGCGGGCGGAGGGATTCTGCGGACGGTCGAGCTGACGCGCGCGGCGAGCGAGGACGAGTTGCTGGTCGCGGCGCGCAGGCATCGCGACTGGATGCTGCGGGCGGGCACGACGACGCTGGAGGCTAAATCCGGTTATGGGCTGGAGCACGCGACGGAACTGAAGATGCTGCGCGTGATGGCGCGGCTTAACGGGGAGGGTCCGGCGGCGATTGTGCCCACGCTGCTGGCCGCGCATACCGTTCCGCCGGAGTTTGCCGGACGACGGGCGGAGTACGTGCGCTGGATCGCCGAGGAGTTTATTCCTGAAGTTGCCGCCGCGGGGCTGGCGCGGTATTGCGACGCCTTTTGCGACGACCACGCCTTCACGGTGGACGAAACGCGCACGGTGCTGATGGCGGCGAGGCAGCATGGGTTGAAATTACGGGTTCATGCCGAGCAGTTTCGGCCGGGCACGGGAGCGGTGCTGGCCGCCGAGCTGGGCGCGGCTACGGCCGATCACCTGGAGACGGTGAGCGAAGAGACGCTGCGGCTACTGCGGGCGGCTGGGGTGCAGCCGGTGCTGCTGCCGGGATCGGTCTTTGCGCTGGGGCGGACAATTTATCCGTCGGCGCGCGCGATGGTGGAGATGGGGCTGGCGATTGTGGTGGCCACGGACTTTAATCCCGGCTCGTCGCCGATTGCGTCGATGCCGTTCGTGATGTCGCTGGCCTGCCTGCAGATGGGGCTCACGCCCGCCGAGGCGCTTGCGGCTGCAACGATCAACGCGGCCTGGAGCCTGGGGCTTGGCGGGCGGTTGGGGTCTCTTGAAACCGGCAAGCAGGCCGATTTTCTGATTCACGAGTTCAGCGATTATCGCGAGTTGGCCTACTTCATCGCCGTGCCTGTGAGGCCGCGGGTTTTTATTGCGGGAAGGGAAGTGGGGGCAGGCTGACGGAGAGTCTGTTTCCATCATTCCGGATAAATCTCCCGCTTCGCGGGTTAGCGAGTTAGCAGCTAGCTGCCGCTCCTCTTTCCGAGAGGAACTCAGCAGCGCACAATCTTTGGCGAATCGATGCCTTTGGTGGCGTTGCGGGTGTCCACCACCAGTTGCGACTGCTCAACGATGGCCCGGTAGTCGTAGGTGGAGTGGTCGGTGACGATGACCACGGCGTCGAACTGGCCGAGGTTGTCGAGCGGGGTGCTGGTCATGTTCAGGGCGTAGTGGCGGCCCTGGCCCACGGTGGCAAAGAAGGGGTCGTTGTAGGCGACCGAGGCGCCCTTTTCGCGCAGCAACTCGAGGATGGTCAGCGAGGGCGACTCGCGTAGGTCGTCGATGTCGCGCTTGTAGGCCACGCCCAGCACCAGAATCTTCGCTCCCTTGATGGATTTGCGCTGCTGGTTGAGGGCGGCGGCGAGCTGCTCAATCACAAAGTAGGGCATGGCGATGTTAATCTCGCCAGCCAGCTCGATGAATCGCGTGCGGAAGTCGAACTGCCTGGCCTTCCAGGAGAGATAGAAGGGGTCGATAGGAATGCAATGGCCGCCCAGGCCGGGGCCGGGATAGAAGGCCTGGAAGCCAAAAGGCTTGGTTTTGGCGGCGTCGATCACCTCATGGATGTCGATGCCCATCCTCATGCAGAGTTGTTTGAGCTCGTTGACCAGGGCAATGTTGACGCAGCGGTAGATGTTTTCCAGTAGTTTGGTCATCTCGGCTACCGAGGGGCTGCTGACGGGCACCACGCGGCCGAAGATCGCGCCGTAGACGGCCGAAGCCAACTCCGTGGCCGCCGGGCCGCAGCCGCCGACGACCTTGGGGATGTCGTGCCGCGCCACCTCTGTGTTGCCGGGGTCTTCGCGCTCGGGCGAGAAGGCGACGTGAATGCCGGGCTGGTCGAGCGAACGCGAAACCTTCAGGCCGCGCGGGTTGCCGGCTTCCAGCAGGGGCACGACGATTTCCTCGGTGGTGCCGGGATAGGTGGTGCTTTCCAGCACAATGAGCTGGCCCTCATGCAGCCAGGGAGCGATCGATTTGACCGTCCCGGTCACGTAGCTCAGATCGGGCTCGTGGTGCCCGTTGAGCGGGGTGGGCACGCAGATGATGACCGCGTCCATCTGGGCGATCTCGGAATAATCCGTCGCGGCGCGGAAGCCTGCCTTTTGCGCCTCCTGGATATCGCTGGGGAGAATACGCACAATGTAGGATTTGCCGGCGTTGAGCGTCTTTACCTTGTCCGGCGCGACATCGAAGCCCGTCACCCTGAACCGCTCGCTGCTGAACAGAAGCGCCAGCGGCAGGCCCACGTATCCCATCCCGATGATGCCGATGCGGGCTTCCCGGGACTCGATTTGTTCTTTGAGGCCGGCCAGCCGGCTCTCTGTCACAGTGGTCATGTGTTTGATTGTAGGGCCAAATCCTGAACCGGCCACCTGGGGCAGGTTGGACAACCAGCGGTTCGTCCCGAATGGAGTATTCTCTCCAAAGTGGGCCGCGGAGAGGGTGTCCGCCGCAAACAGGCTTTTTTTAGGGGGGGGGGCTTGCCAAGCTATCTCGTGACCGGAGCCGCAGGCTTTATCGGCCGCTCGATTGCCGCGGCTTTGCTGGCCCGCGGTGAGAGCGTACGCAGTATCGATAGCTTCATCACCGGCAAGCGCTCTAACCTGGCCGGGCTGGAAGCGATGGAGTTCATGGAGGGCGACCTGGCCGACCCGGCAGCCTGCGCGAAGGCCTGCGCCGGGGTCGAGGTGGTCTTCCACGAGGCGGCGTTGGCCTCGGTGCCGCGTTCGGTAGCCGATCCGGCGGCCACCAACCGGAACTGCGTGGACGCTACACTCAATCTTCTGGTAGCCGCCCGCGCTGCTGGTGTGCGTCGGATGGTGTACGCCGGGTCGTCCTCGGCCTACGGGGATACGCCCACCCTGCCCAAGCACGAAGATATGCTGCCCAACCCCATCTCCCCCTACGCCGCGGCCAAGCTGGCCGGCGAGTATTATATGAGCGCCTTTACCCGCGTCTATGGGCTGGAAACGGTGACGCTGCGCTACTTTAACGTCTTCGGGCCATTCCAGGATCCAACTTCCCACTACTCCGGCGTGCTGGCCATCTTCTGCCGCCGGATGCTGGCCGGGGAGCAGCCCACCATCTACGGCGACGGCCAACAGAGCCGCGACTTTACCTACATTGACAACGTGGTGGAGGCCAACCTGCTGGCCGCCGCCGCACCGGCGGAGAAGGTATCGGGCCGGATGATGAACACGGCCACCGGCAGTCGCATCACGCTGAATGAAACCTATGCGATTCTGCGCGAGCTGACCGGCTATCGCGGCCAACCAGCCTACGCTCCGCCGCGCGCCGGCGACATTCGCGACTCGCTGGCCGATATTCGCCTGGCCGGGGAACTGCTCGGCTATGCCCCCACTGTCGATTTCCGCGAAGGCCTGCGGCGCACCGTGGAGTGGTACCGGAGCGGTGGGGTGGAGTAGAGAGCCTGTGGTACGGCTTTATAAGTTTTTCCAAAGATATTCTGAGATTTCCACAGTTAGTTGCAAAAACGTTGCATATTGCACAGTCATCGTTTCCCTATGGTTAAGATAATGTAATGGTACCTCTCCCCCTACAACCTCAGAAAGTCTTGAGGAAGCTGCCTCCGGTCGTTCTCGTACTTGAGGCGCAGATGTATTCAGTTATTAGGGCTATTTAGCTCCCAGGTGCTTCGTGCGATTACTATGCACGTAATTTGACGTGTTGATTATTCTGTGTCGATTAGGGGGAGCGATGGACCAGAACAAGTGTATTAAGGCTTTGCTGCATATCCGGAAGCTTAGGGGGGGATCGCAGCCGATTTTGGTACGGGCAGACGACGGTTTTTTCTATGTCGTCAAATTCCTTAACAACCTTCAAGGTTCCAATTTGCTTTTCAATGAGGCGCTGGGAACGGAGCTATTCAGGCGCGCTGGATTGCTTGTGCCCGCGTGGCGTCCTGTGTACATCTCCGAGGACTTTCTCGACCGATACCCTGCGTGCTGGATGGAAACAGAAAATGGGCGGCGTAGGCCCAAGGCCGGCTGGTGTTTCGGCTCCCGATATTTGAGCTTGAGAAATACAGCGCTATTTGAGATACTGCCGGAGCGGAGTTTCAGCCGTATCGGAAATCGAAGAGATTTCTGGACAGCATGGGTTCTGGATACATTATGCGGACATGCCGACAATCGTCAGGCTCTTTTTCTTGAGCGGAATTCCGGATCGATTGAAGCTTACTTCATCGATCATGGCCATCTCTTTGGGGGAGCCGCCGGAACGGAATCTCCGAGGTTCTTGGCATCCCGATATCTCGATCCTCGCATCTATGCTAAAGCAAACGTAGAAGATGCCGATGAGATTCAAAGAGCGATTCAATACCTTGATTTGACTGCATTTTCTAATGTTGCCAGCAGTTTGCCGGGGGGATGGTGCACGGAATGGACATTTTTGGGGTTTGAGCACTTTGCGCGCCAAATCTCCGATCCGATTTTGTTAAAGGATGTCGTTTATTTTATACTGAGCAAGGTGGAGAGCGCCAAGGGGAGGTATGACCGTAGCCAGGCAAGATGCACCGTCGGATTCAAGCGCGCGGATATGCACGGTCAAGTATCGCCGCCCGGAGTTGATGATCGAGTCGACGGCAGGGGTTGTGTTTTTGTTGGCGATCAGAGACGAGGCGGGCCTCAAGCTGTACATCCATCCTACCCTCGTGCGGCAAATTTCTTATAGCGATCAAGAGTATATCGACGATCTGCTGAAGGATTTGATCCATCGCGCGAAGGCGTTTCCCGATGAAGTCTTTCAACAGTTATCCAATTTGTCCGTGGGGCCGATCATCACGGATACAGTTGGGTGGGTAGAATTGCGCAGGTTCGCGATTGAGGAAGTCTATCCGGATTTTTCCCTGTGCGTCGATTAGGCTCGTAATGGTTGGATGATTTGAAAGCAATTCCACGCTTAACCTGGGGTTGTGCTATCGAAATGCGGCAGCCTTCGATAATAACTTAAGTAACTAAATGTAGGTCGTTAGCATGCTGATGCCTGACCAGGTTCTTCGAGTTCCACATTGACCCAAGGGTCTCAGTAACAAGCCATATTGACGGATTGATTTCCATCAAGCACACTGTCTGAGATTCACTTTGTAGCATTTTGTTGTCTTGAATCCCAGGTCTGCCTCCGCCTAATGAATGTTGGGAGGGAGGTTCCCTGTCCGTGCCTGAAGCAAACGACGTTCCGTACGATTCGCCCGACGATCCCGATCAATGGCCCGATCAGGGGCCCCATGCGCGGCCCGGCCACGGCGCGCGCAACTCCACACGAACCCTGCGCGAGCTTTGGGAGGTGCTGGTTCGCCGCCGGCGCCTGGTTGGCGGGGTAGTGGGAGGATTGCTGCTGGCCTGCCTGCTGTATTGCCTGATTGCCCCCAATCAATACGAGGCCAGCGCTCGGGTGGCGTTGCGCACCTCGCCCGCTTCGGCGCTCAGCCTGGAGGCGCCGGAGCCGTTTGGGTCGGCCTCCATTCTTTCCGCGCCGGTGCAGCAGGAGACACTGGCGAACGTCTTCCGCAGCAACCAACTGGCCTGGAGGGTGATTACCGGCCTCAAGCTCTACCAGGCGCCGGGGTTCATGGGCAGGTTTGCCGGCAAGTTTCCGGATTTTCGCCCGGAAACGCCGGCCGCCGATGCCCAGGAATGGCTGCTGGAGCGGTTTAAGCGGCGGCTCAGCGTGCAGACTTTGCCGCGCACGCTGCTGATTGAGATTCGTTTTCGATGCAGGGATGCAGCCCTGTCGGCCAGCGTGGTGAACGCGCTGATTCGCGCCTATGGCGAGCAGGAAAGCGAGGCGCGGGTGCAGGCCACTCGCCAGGCCGCGACATGGCTGGAGAGCCAGCTCAAGGAGTCGAAGGCCCGCGTGGATCAGGATGAGCAGCGGCTGGCAACCTTCCAGCGGGAGCACGGCCTGCTGACCACGCCCGAGACACTGGCCAACGGCAAACCAGGCGAGACCCAGCACACCCCGGCGGTGCTGGAGATCGACGAGCTGGGCCGCCAGCTGGTGGCCGCCTCCACGGACCGTATCCTGCGCGAGGCCCAGTACCGCGCGGCTCAGCAAGGCGACCCGGAGCTGGTGATCGCCTCCGATCCGCGCCTGCAGACCGAGAGCGGCAACTTTGCCACCGCCCTGTTGCAGCAGATTCACTCCCACAAGAGCGAATTGGAACAGGAACAGGCCCAGCTCAACATTGAACATGGCCCAAACTATCCCCGCGCAGTGGAGATTAGCGGCCTGTTGCAGAACCTGGAGCAGCAGAAAAAGGCCGAGGACGCCAAGCTGGTGGAGCGATTCCGCAGCGCTTGGCAGACGGCTGCCGACCGCGAGCAACTGGTGCGCAGGAATCTTGAGGAACTGACTGCGGAAGGCATGAAGGCCAACGAAGCGGCTACCCAGTACGCGGCTATGCGCGAGGAGGCCAACGCCAACCACGAGCTGTATGTGCGGGTGCTGGCGAAGGTGGCGGAAGCGGGCCTGGCCGCCGGCGTCTGGAGTTCAAATATCGCGGTGGTGGACGCTGCCCGCCAGCCGGATAAACCGGTGGCGCCCGATCTGCCGCTCTACCTGCTGATTACGCTCTTTGCCGGCCTTTGGCTGGCGATTGGAGGCGCGTTCCTCATGGAATCCTTACGTCCCTCTGTTGCCCTGACGCTAGTGGTGCTGCTGGCGGCCGTCCTTACTGGCGCGGCGATTCATGCCCAGGCGCCCACGCCCAGCACCTCCGGCCTGCCTACGGGAGTGGTCCGGCTGCCCGCTACGACGCAGGCCCAGCCTTTGCCCAATGCCAAGGAGGCGCCGCTAACCTGGGACAACCCCGGTCAGGCCGGCGTGCCGCCGATGGCCGGCACACAGTTGGCTACTCCCATGCCCGCGCTCATAGCTCCCGGCGATTTTCTCGATGTGAGCGAAGTTCACACTCCGGAGTTCCATTCCGCGGTGCGCGTCTCCCCTTCGGGCACGGTGACGCTGCCCATGGTTCATGAGGTGCAGGTTGGCGGACTGGACGAGCAGGCCGCCGCGCGCGCCATTGAGGCGGCGCTGGTGGCCAAGGGGATGCTGCTGCATCCGCTGGTCTCGGAGCTGGTGATCTCCTATGCCGGACTGGACGTGAGCGTGCTGGGCGAGGTGGTGCGCCCCGGAGTCTATCCCTATACGCTGCACCACCGGCTGCTGGACCTGATCTCGGCCGCCTCCGGCCTGGCGCCGAGCGCGGGGCGCCTGGTGAACATCTTCCACCGCGACGACGCCAAGACGCCGCATCCGGTGGTGCTGGACCCCAGCGGAACCGATACGGCTTCAGACCACAACCCGGAGCTCGCCCCCGGCGACACCGTGCAGGTCAGCCGCGCGGGGCTGATCTACGTGGTGGGCGATGTGCTGCGTCCCGGCGGTTTTCCCGTTGATCCGGCGCAAGGGCTTACCGTGGTGCAGGCGCTCTCGCTGGCCTGGGGGCCGACGCCGAACGCCGCGATGTCCAAGGCCATCCTCATCCGCGAGCAGAAGGGTGGACGCACCCTCACCAGCCTTAATCTGAAGCGCATGTTGCACGGCCAGGAGCCGGACCAACTGGTGCGCGACCGCGACATTCTCTTCGTCCCCGACTCGACGGCCAAAAACCTGTGGAACAAGACCATAGAATCGGCCATTCAATCGGCGATTGGCGTCACGCTATACTCCGCCCTGGTTTATTCGCAGAGGTATTAGCCAAATGCGCCGCATCGCCTGGGTTTTGTTGCTGCTGTTCGCATTCACGATTCCATGGGAGTACTCCCTGGAGCTGGGCGAGCCGCTGGGCAACATAGCCCGTGTGGTTGGCTTGCTGTTGCTGCTGGTGGCGATTCCGGCGGTATTGCAGACTGGCCGCATACGAACTCCTGGAGCGATGCTCTGGCTGGTGCTGGCCCTCTATCTCTGGTTCTGCTGCACCTACTTCTGGACCATCGAACCGCTGGTCACCTTGGCCAGGATGCGCGGCTACTTCCAGGAGATGATGATCGTCTGGCTGGTCTGGGAGTTTGCCGAGAGCGCCGGCGATCTGCGCGCGCTGTTGCGGGCCTATGTGGCCGGCTCGTGGGTGCTGGCCGTACTGACTTTAGCCAGCTTTGTCTCCGCGGAAGCGATGGCCGCCGAGCAGATCCGCTTTGCCGCCGCCGGACAAGACCCCAACGACGTGGCCCGCTATCTCAACCTGGGTTTTCCCCTGGCGGCGCTGCTGGTGAACTGCGAACGGCGCTGGCCGTGGCGGTTGCTGGCCGCCGGTTACCTGCCGCTGGGGCTGGTTGCAGTGTTGCTCACGGCCTCTCGCGGAGGGTTTCTGGCGGCGGTGGTGGCGCTCGGGGGCAGCGGAGTTTTGCTGGCTTACGGCCATCCCAAAAGGATTTTGGCCGGAGCCCTGGGTTTGCCGCCGCTTGCCGCGTTGCTGTGGTGGATGATTCCCATCGGCAGCTTTGAGCGGCTGGCCACCATCAGTGAGCAGCTACAGGGCGGCGGCCTGAACGAACGGTGGAATATCTGGACGGCCGGCTGGCATGCCTTTGTCCGGGCGCCGGTCTTCGGCACCGGAGCGGGCTCGTTTGTCAGCGCGGCCGGCACGGCGCCCATCGACACGGCGCACAACACGGCGCTGTCGATTGCCGTTGCCGGCGGACTGGTCGCGCTGTTTCTGGCCGTGGCCATTGTGGTTGCTGCGATTTGGTCGATCACGCAAACCCGCGGGCCGCTCCGCTGGGCGTTGGCTCTGACGCTCGTGGTTTGGGGCATCACCTCGCTGGTGGCCACCGTGGAGGAGAACCGCACCACCTGGCTGTTGCTGGCGTTGATTGCGCTGGCCGGACGGCTGGTGGTCGAAGAGCCGGAGAGGCTGGCTGACTGCTTTCTGGCTACCGTGCCGCACTCCCTCAACAAGGAAGTATTCAGTTAAAGAAAACTCAACTCCACCCTTGCCCAAACGTAACATTATGTGTTACGCTTTGGCTGTGATCAGGACATTCCGGCATCGCGGCATTAAGAGGTTTTTCGAGGAAGGCTCAAAGGCCGGCATTCAGCCGAAACATGAAGCCCGGTTGCGCATCCTGCTCACCACCTTGAACTTGGCATCGATGCCGCTCGATATGAACCGGGCAGGCTGGGATTGGCATCCGCTCCAGGGAGACCTCAAAGGACACTGGTCGGTAAGCGTCAGCGGCAACTGGAGGCTGACCTTTAGCTTTGAAGGCGAAGATGCAATCCTCGTTGACTATCAGGATTACCACTAAAGGGGAAATGTTATGACGATGATGCACAACCCGGCCAGCCCAGGCGAACTGCTGAAGGAGTTTCTCGGCGACACAACCGCAACCGAGCTTGCCGGACATATCGGCGTAGCGCGCGCTACCATCTCGCGCATACTGAATGGCCGCACCGCCGTGACCATGGACCTCAGCATCCGGCTCGGTGAGGCTCTGGCGCTCTCTCCGGACTTTTTCTCGAAGGCGCAACTCCAGTACGACCTGTGGATTGAATCGCAGAGGAAGCGGAGGAAGATCAGACCTCTGGCCGCTTGAACCGATGTTCCCGCTCCCCCAACTCGCGCGGCTTTTCCAGGGCGGCAGCGTCAACCGGCGCATCTTCCGCGCGGCGGCGTCAGTGACCGCGGCTGGGATTCTGGTCAAGATTGTCGCCACCTTCAAGGAGTTCACCGTAGCCGGGGTCTATGGCCGCACGGACGCGATGGACGCGTTTCTGGCGGCATTTCTGATTCCCAACCTGCTCATCAATTTGATTTCGGAATCGATGAACCAGGCGCTGGTGCCGACGCTGGTCCGGGTGAGGGAGCGCGAGGGCCACGCGCGCGCACAGCAGCTTCTGTCGAGCTCGATGCTGTGGGTCTGCGTGCTGCTGACAGCGGCTTCGGTGGTGATGGCTCTGACGGCACGCGGTTTTTTCCCGCTGATTGCCTCGCACTTTCCGCCGGAGAAGCTGGCGCTCTCGATTCGGATTTTCTATGCGTTGTTGCCGGTGGTGCTGATTACCGGCATCGCCACCAACTGCACCGCGGTTCTGAACACTTTCGACCGCTTTGCATGGCCCGCGCTGGCACCGGTGGCGACCCCAGTCCTCATCATTCTGGGAGCGCTTCTGCTGAGCGGCCGATACGGAATCTGGGCGATGGTTTACGCGACCCTTGCCGGGGCGCTCGTCCACGCCGGAGCGGTGGCGTGGATGATGGATGCGCACGGCTACCGCTTTCGCCTCTGGTGGCACGGAGCGACCGAGGCCACGCGGGAGGTGGCGCAACAGTATGGGCCGGTTCTGCTGAGCGGGGTGGTTGTCTCGGGCGGGCTGCTGGTGGACCAATCCATGGCCGCCATGCTGCCCGCTGGGAGCGTCTCCGCACTGGCTTACGCCAACCGCTTTGTGAGCGTGGTGATTACCCTTCTGGCTGGGGCGGTGTCATCAGCGGTTGTCCCGCATTTCTCGCGCATGATCGCTCACCACGACTGGGTCGGATGCCGGCAGACGCTGCGCACCTGGGTGCGGCTGACGGCGCTGGTTTCGACGCCCGTGGCGCTGGCGCTGATTGCCGGCTCGCATTGGCTGATTCGCACAGCCTACCAGCATGGCGTCTTCGGGCCGCGAGACACGGCCCTGGTCACGCCGGTGCTTGCCATGTACGCGATTCAGATTCCCTTTTTTGTCTCCAGCCGGGTGTTTTACCGTTTTCTGGTTGGCCTGCGCCGCTCCGACCTGATTTTCTATTGCGGAGCCCTCAATCTGGTTTTGGATATTATCCTGAATCTGTTCCTCATGCGCTGGTACGGGGTGGCGGGAATCGCGCTGGCCACTTCGCTGTGGACTGTGAGCACTTTCGTATTTCTCTGGTATTGGGCCTGGAAGCTGCTTCCCAAGGGAGCGGTTGAGCAGGCGTAATGCCGAAGTTGTTTAACGATGGAAGCCGGCAGGCCTCTGCCGGGAAGGCAAGAAAGCACGATGAGGGCAACCGCATGATTCCCAGGCCGGCGCAATACCTTCTGCGTTTCGACGATCTTTGTCCCACCATAGCGTATGAACGCTGGCAGCGCTGCCTGCCGTTGATCGAGGAGTTCGGGCTGAAGCCGATTCTTGCCGTAATACCCGACAACCAGGACAAGAACCTGAATCTTTCGCCGCCGGATCCCCAGTTCTGGCCGCGGATGCGGGCCATGGAGGCGGCCGGAGCCGCCATTGCCCTGCATGGCTATAGCCATATCTGCAGCAGCAAGAGCCCGAACATCTTGAAGCTGCATCATCATAGTGAATTTGCCGGAGTAGAGGAGGATACCCAGCGGCAGTGGATTCGCGAAGGGCTGGGGGTTCTGCGCGGCCAGGGGCTGAACCCCAGGATCTTTGTCGCGCCGCGCCACGGTTTCGATAAGGCCACCCTCCACGCGCTCCGCAAGGAGGGAATCCGGTTGCTCTCGGACGGCTTTGCCCGCGTTCCTTTCACCCGTGGCGGCATTACCTGGATTCCGCAGCAGCTTTGGGGGCCGGTGGAAAAATCCGGGGGGATATGGACCATTTGCATCCATAGCAACTTTACCCATGCCGCCCAGGTGGACGAGCTACGCGTTTTCATTCGCCAACATGCCGCGCAGTTCACCTCCCTGGATCGCGTGCTGGCCGAGTTTTCACCCTTCAGGCTGGGCCCGATTGAACGGCTTTATGAAGCCTGGGCGCTGCGGCGAGCCCAGGCCCGCCAAGCCAGAAGGCGGCGGAAGCTCCGCTCCCGTGAGCACGACAACGATTAGCTTTTTCTGTCCCTCTCAAGCGTTCGGTCGATGAGGCTCTCATAAGCCTGGAGGGCGCGATCCATGCGGAAGATTTCGACGAAGGGGTGGGCGAAGCGTTCCCCCGGCCTGAGTGCTCCAAGAGCCGCCAGCAGAGAAGCGGCCAGCGCCTCGGCGGAGATCTCCGGGGCCAGCCACACCCCCGGCTGATCGCGCAAGAGGTTCGCGACGCCTCCGGAGGCCGGCAAGGCCACAATGGGGAGACCCGCGGCAGCCGCCTCCAGCAGGGCATTGGGCAGGCCTTCGTGCCGGGACGGAAGCACAAACAGCGTTGCCGCCGGGAACAGCGTCCAGGGACGGTCGATGAATCCTGCAAAGTGAACTATGGCGTCGAGCCCCAGCGCGTGGCACAGGGCCTTCAGCTCCGCTTCTTCTTGCCCCGCGCCTGCAATCAGGAGGCTGGTCTCCGGATACTCTTCCCGGACCGAAACCATGGCTCTCAGCAGCAGATCGAAGCCCTTTTCCTGCGAGAGCCTTCCCACGGCCAGCAGAAGAAGGCTGGAGCCAGTTTGCGGGGCGGGATTCAGGTCGATGGAAACACGAATCTCCTTTACATTCACCGGGTTAGGCAGCACCGTCAGCCGGTTCTCGGCAAGCCTCAGTTCACGGGCCAGATCGTCGGCCATCGACTGCGTCTGACAGATGACCCGGTCCGCGCGGCGGTAGAGCAGCCGGTAGAACAGGCGGGCGTGCCATGGCGCTCCTGCCAGGGTGGAAGAGACGGTTGCGTTCTGGCGGACCAGAACGCGGGTTCCGCGCGGGAAGAAGGGGCGCAGCAGCAGAACGAGAAAGTTCAGGTGCGCCATTCCAGAGAGAATCAGTTCCGGTTTCAGCCGGCGAACCAGCCGGAGCAGCCGGAAAGCTCCGGCGCGCACCCTGGGAGCGCCCAGAGCGTGGAGATGGACCGAGGAGGGCAGTGCCTCGCTGCCGGTCTGTGCCTGCGTAATCAGCCCCAGATGCACTTCGTACTTTTCCGGCAACAGGCCCCGGGCCAGGAGCGCCGTCACGCGCTCCGCGCCGCCGCCGCCAAGATGCGGAATCAGCAACAGAACCCTGGGGCGTGGATTCGCGGGCAAGGGGTTATCCTCGAAATCTCAGCGAAAGTAGAGCAAGCGAACTGAGTTGTCTGAGCAAATACGCACTTTTCCAGAAGAAATTATCCTCTTGACAAATTAAAGCCTACTAATGTTTCCTGAGAGTGCTGCACCTGCTTATCTCCGGAGGAGGCCTTTCGTTGTCTCCTTCGAGTTGTCTTTGGAAGAGCGGCTGAGGCGGTGAACGGGGTGGACGCGCCAGATCCGGCGATGGCCGGAGAGGGAGTTCCACAGTTGATCCCGAGACTGTCAGCTTTCTTCAATCTGCCACGAAAACTGCATTTGCTTATCTCCAGCGGGAGACCGTCTTTTTCAGGCCTCTTCTGCGTTGCACGAGGGGAGCGGCTGAGGCGGAAGACAGGAGTGAACGCGCTCGCACGGGAGATCGCCCGGAAGAGCGTTGGGTTCACACAAACTCCTGAATTCGTCGAGCCACTTTCCTAACGCGTTTCCGAATGTTTTCGGGACGCGAAGGCCCTTTTTGGGGAGTGACTCGTGCTCAAACGCAACGGAGAAATTGCAGATTCTATTTTTTTGCCCGCATCTTTCAGCGTGAGCAAACGCTTTTCACCGGTATCCGCCCACTTGGCGGCGCCGTCCCACACCTCGCAAAGCCCCCATATCGTCGTCGGCATCACGAACCCGCAGACCTGCCTGGTTCTTGGCGGACGCCTGCGCACGCTGCGCGAGGCGGGTTTTCGGGTCACGCTGGTTTCAAATCCTGGCGAGCTGCTCACCCGCACCGCGAAACAGGAAGGGGTTGAGTCGATTGCGATTCCCATGCGGCGGGAGATGGCTCCGGCCGCGGACCTGCTGTCTCTGCTGCGCTTGTGCCGGCTGCTCTGGCGGCTGAAGCCCGACATGACAGAGTTCAGCACGCCCAAGGCCGGGCTGCTGGGCTCGGTGGCTGCCTTGCTCTGCCGTGTGCCGTCGCGGGTCTATCTTCTGCGCGGGCTCAGGATGGAGACCTCGACCGGAGTCAAGCGCCGCATTCTGCTGGCCGCCGAGCGGTTGGCTTCCGCCTGTTCTCATGCCGTGCTGTGCAACAGCGAGAGCCTGCGCAACCAGGCGCTGGCCCTGCGCGTGGCGCCGGAGAGCAAACTGCGTCTTCTGGGTAGCGGGAGCAGCCATGGCGTCGATGTAAAGAGATTCCAGCCGGGTCCGGGCATCCTGCGCGCCGGACTCGGTCTTCCGACGAATGCGCCTGTGGTCGGCTTTGTGGGCCGTTTGACTCGCGACAAAGGGCTACCGGAGTTGGTGGAGGCATTTGACGCTATTCTGGCTGCGAAGCCGGACGCGCATCTGCTGCTGGTGGGCTGGTTTGACGCCGCGGAGGATGCGCTCGGCGGCGATCTGCGTTCCCGCATCAAAAACCACCCGCACATTCACCTGACCGGGTACGTTGCAGACACGGCGCCCTATTACCGCGCCATGGATGTGATGGTTCTACCTACCTGGCGGGAGGGGTTTCCGAATGTCGTTCTGGAGGCCGCGGCCAGCGGGATTCCCGTGGTGACTACCTTATGCACCGGCTCGCGCGACGCCGTGGTGCCGGAGGTGACCGGGTTGCTGATACCTCCCGGTTACCCGGATGCCATTCGCGAGGCAGTGCTGCAGTTGCTGCGCGACCCGAAGCGCCGCTGCCGCATGGGCAAAGCGGCGCGCGCTTGGGTGCTCAAGAACTATGTAAATGGCCGCGTTCTGGGACTGACCGTGCGCTGCTACATGAGCCTCTGCTACATGAGCCTGCTCCAGCGAAATCAGCCCATCGGCACAAGAAGAGTGCCGGTACACGCCGGTTCCGTGCTCAATCCGATCTGAATGTGAATTTTCAGGGCTGCGTCTGTGGCTGGACGGCACTGCCGGGGGCGCTGATTTCGGCGGGAGGCGCTTGCAGCGTATGCGCGCCGGATTCAGCCGCGTCCAGCGCCCAATTGGGACGGATGCCCAGAAACAGCGTTACCGCAACCGCCAGCAGCAGGGCTGCGATGACGGCCACGCCGACCTGCGGCTCGGGAGCGGTGGATTTGGAGACGCTTTCATCCTGACGCTGCGCGGTGGCCAATGCCAGGCGCAGATAGTACGCGGCCGCCAGGCCGGAGTTCAGCAGGCCGATGATGGCCAGCCAGATGGCTCCGCCACCCACCGCGGCGGCGAACGAATAGAACTTGCCGAAAAACCCGCCGGTGAAGGGAATGCCGATTAGCGAAACCAGGAAGAAGATCAGCAGGCTGCCGAGCAGGGGAGAGCGGTAGATGAGTCCGCGATAATCGTCGATCAGCGGCAGCTTCTCGTCGTATCCGCTCACCAGCGTAACCACGGCAAAGATGCCCACGTTCATGGCTGCGTAGGCCGCGGTGTAGAAGCTGGCGGCGGCGATGCCGCTCGTGCCGAGTCCGGCAAAGGCGGCCAGCAGGTAGCCGGCATGGGCGATGGCGGAGTAGGCCAGCATGCGCTTCACGTTCTGCTGGCGTAGCGCGGCCAGGTTGCCGACCGTCATGGAAAGCACGGCCACCACCCACAGCAGCGGCTGCCAGACGGGGCGCAGCGTGGGCAACATTTCGTAGACCACGCGCAGCAGCAGTGCGAAGGCCGCGGCCTTGGGCGCGGTGGACATCAGCGCCACCACCGGCGTGGGCGAGCCTTCATACACGTCCGGCGTCCAAACGTGGAAAGGCGCGGCGGAGACCTTGAACAGGATGCCCACCAGCATCAGCCCCAGCCCTGCCAGAATGAACGCGTGATTTTGTGCGGCGGGAACGAGGCGGGCGATCTCGTAGATCTGCGTGGTGCCGGTAGCGCCGAAGATCATCGCAATGCCATAGAGCAGGAAGGCGGTGGCAAAGGAGCCGAGAAGAAAATACTTGATGGCCGCTTCCGGTCCGCGGGCGGTGTGCTTGCGGTAGCCGGCCAGAACATAGATGGCGATGGAGGAGATTTCCAGCGCGATGAAGACCAGCAGGAGTTCGACAGCCCCGGTTAAGAGGCACATGCCCACCGCGCCGAAGACGATAAGCGCATAGAACTCGCCCTGATGATGGCTCTTCTCAGGCAAGGTGTCCAGCGAGAGCAGCAGCGCCACCAGAACGATGCCGCAGATAAGCACGTGAAAAAAGACGGTGAAGGCGCTGGTCTCGATGGTGCCGTAGAAGCCGGTTCCTTCCGGCAAGGAAAGCTGAAAGAGGCTAGACCACAGCGCGAGCGTGGTTCCCAGAGCGGCGACCCAGCCCAGCGGACGGCGCGCCCAGTGAGGAGGCAGTGTCGCGTCGAGCAGCATCACCAGAACGCCGGTCAGCGTGAGGACGACCTCGGGAAGGATGCGGAAGATGCCGGGAACAGGATTCACCGCTGGCCCTCCCCTTCAGACGAAAGGTTAATGGTCTGCACATGCACAGGCGGCGGATGCGCGCCCTTCTCAATGGTTGGCAGCCAGAGCATCGGCGCTACTCCCATGACCAGCATCAGCGCGGCCAGAGGCCAGAGCACGGCCAGTTGACTCACGCGCAAATCTTCAGGCGGCTTTGACGAGGCCAACGCGCTCTCCGGTCCAAAGAAGAGCCGCTGCACCAACCACAGCATGTAGGCCGCGCCCAGGATCACGCCCAGCGTGGCGGCAATCGCCCAGCCATGGCTCACACCGGTAAAGGTGCCGAGGAGAATCAGGAACTCGCCGACAAAGCCGCCCAATATGGGCAGGCCGATCATGGCCAGAGAGGCGATCACGAAGAACATGGCCGTGCGTGGGAGCTTCGCGGCCAGCCCGCCGTAAGCGTTGATCTGGCTGGTTGTGTAGCGGTCGTAGAGCACGCCCAACAGCAGGAAGAGCGCGCCGTCTACCACGCCGTGATTCAAAATCTGATATATCGCGCCATCCCAGCTGGTGAGCGTGAGGCCGTAGATGCCCAAGGTGATGAGGCTCAGATGGCTTAGAGCGGCAAAGGCCATCAGCCGCCAAAAGTCGCGCTGGACCAGTGCGAGGCACGCGCCGTAGAGAATGCCGACGACCGCGAGGCCAACCAGCAGCGGAGCCATCGCCCGCGCCTGTGCGGGGAAAAGTCCAATGTGAAAGCGCAGCATGGAGTAGAGGCCGAGCTTGCCGGCCACGACCATGGTCAGGGCGACGGGCGCTTCGCTGAAGGTGTCCGCCAGCCAGCCGTGCAGCGGAAAGACCGGAACCTTTACGGCAAAGGCGAAGAGAAACGCGAGAGCCGCCCAGAACAACGCTCCGGCGGGAAAGTTTCCGTGGGCGATGAGAATTTGCAGCGTGGTGAAGTCGAAGCTGCCGGTTACAGCATAGAGCCATAGAATCGCCACGAGCAACGGCGCGGAGGGGATGAAGGTGAAGAGGAAGAATTTGAGCGCGGCTTTGGGCCCGTCCTTGCGGCCGTACATGGCGATGAGGATGGCCATGGGAACCAGCGACAGCTCCCAGAAGCCGTAATAGACCATCAAATCCAGCGAAAGAAAAACGCCCAGCATGGCCGTTTGCTGCACCAGGAATAGCGTGAAGAAGAGCTTGCGCCGCTCGCGGATGGCGTTCCAACTGGCCACCACGCCGATGGGAGCCAGCAAGCCGACCAGCACCACCAGCCACAGGCTCAACCCATCCACGCCCACGTGGTAGTGGATGGCGGGGCTCTGTATCCACGGGATGTCGATGACAAACTGAAAACCGGATTGCGTTTTGTCGAAGTGCGCCGGCAGATGCAGCGTGAGGCCGAATGTGACCAGCGTGGTCGCTAGCGCAATCCAGTTGGGCAGCTTGAAGCGGTCGGGGACGAGCGCCACCAACACCGCTCCGGCCAGTGGAACGAGGAGAATCAACGTGAGAATCGAGTTGTTAATTTCGTTCATTCTCTCAATGCCCCGCCATGCCAAGGTGAATTGCCGGAAGATTAGCTAGCACCGTTGCCCACGGAACCAGCAGGAAGAGCAGCACCGCAGCCGCGCCCGCGGCCAGCCACGCCGCATAGGAACGCAGATTGCCCGATTGCCAGCGTTGCAGGATCGCTCCCGCAAAGGTGGCCATGCCGCCAAGCAGCCACGCCGCGCCGCCCAGAATGCCGATGTCGACCACCCACTCCAAAACGTATTTCGAAATGCCGAGCAGCGGCTTGACGATCACAGCGTTGTAAAACTCGTCGACGTAATATTTGTTGACGAGAAGTCGATTACCGGCAGGCATGGTCGCGGCGTATTGAGCCGGGCGCTCAGGCTTGCGCCGGTAGAAGAGGTCGGCGACTAACCATCCGACGAGTGCAACGGTAACGGCGACGACGCTCAGAATCAGTTCCAGACGCCAATTACCGGCTTCGGTGGGGAGCACACCCACGGAAGGCGCAAGGAAAGCGCCAAAATGCTCCATGCCGAGCCAACTTCCGCCTATTAAGCCGCCGCAGACCGAAAGAGCAGCGAGAATCACCAGCGGGCCGCGCATCGACCACGGGCACTCATGCGCGTGGACATTCTCGCTGCGCGACTCGCCCATGAAGGTCATGTACCACAGCCGGAACATATAGAAAGCCGTCAGCAGCGCCGTTATAAGTCCGACAAACCAGAGAATTCTCCCGTTGGTTCCCTGCAAAAAGACCGCGTAGAGGATGGCGTCCTTGGAGAAGTATCCGGCAAAGGGAAAGATTCCGGCGATGGCCAGAACGCCCACCGTGGTGACGGCGAAGGTGACCGGCAACTTCTTCCTGAGGCCGCCCATCTTGCGCAGGTCCTGCTCGCCGCCGATAGCGTGAATCACCGAGCCTGCCGCCAAAAAGAGCAGCGCCTTGAAGAAGGCGTGGGTCATCAGGTGAAAGATAGCCGCGGAATATGCCGCCACGCCGCAGCCGAGGAACATATAGCCGAGTTGCGAAATCGTCGAGTAAGCCAGCACGCGCTTGATGTCGTTTTGAACCAGAGCAATGGTCGCGGCGAAGATGGCCGTTGCCGCGCCGACGATGGCGACGACGCTGAGCGCAAAGGACGAGTGGTCGAAGAGAACATGCGTGCGGGCGACCATGTAAACGCCCGCCGTGACCATGGTGGCCGCGTGAATGAGCGCGGAGACCGGCGTGGGGCCCTCCATCGCGTCGGGCAGCCAGACGTAGAGCGGCAACTGCGCGCTCTTGCCCGCCGCGCCCAGCATCAGGCAAAGCGCGATGACGGTGAGCACTCCGCCCTGCCACGCGGGGTTCGCAGCCAACTTCGCGCCAATCTCGCTGAAGGTGAGCGTGCCGAAGTTGGTCACTAGCAAAAACATTCCGATGAGGAAGCCGAAGTCGCCAATGCGGTTGACGATAAAGGCCTTCTTGCCCGCGTCTGCCGCGGATTTTTTCTGGAACCAGAAGCCGATCAGCAGATACGAGGCCAGGCCGACGCCCTCCCAGCCAATGAACATCACCAGCGCATTGCCGGCCAGCACCAGCACCGTCATGAAAAATAGAAAAAGATTTAGGTATGAGAAGTAGCGTGCGTAACCTTCATCGTCGCCCATATAGCCGACCGAGTAGATGTGAATCAGGAAGCCGACTCCGGTGACCACCAGCAGCATCACCAGCGAAAGCTGATCGAGGACGAAGCTGAAGTCGATGTGCAGCAAGCCGGCGCTGATCCAGGGCAGCGGGCAAGTCTCGACGTAAGGCAGACTCACACCCGGAAGGTTCGGAATGCCCGTAGGGTCCACGAACAATGGAAGGAGCCCGAGAACGCTTGCATTGAGCACCACGCCAAACGAAGCCAGAGGCGCCAGCAGCGCCACCGTAGTGATAAGCCACTTAGGCAAACCGCGGCCGAGGATTCCATTAAGGAGGAATCCTACGAAAGGCAAGAGCGGAATTAACCAGAGATGGAGGTCTGCGTTCATAGTTTCATTCGGTCGATGCGGTCGACGGCCAAAGTTGCGCGCGCGCGGAAGACGGCGATGATGATGGCCAGTCCCACGGCAGCTTCGGCGGCAGCCACCATCATCACGAAGAAGACGAAGATCTGCCCCTTCACCGCGTGCCACTGGTGGGCGAAGGTGACAAACGAAAGATTGACGCCGTTGAGCATCAGCTCAATGGACATGAAGACGGTAATCAGATTGCGCTTGATGAGAAAACCGACCACGCCGAGCGAAAACAAGACGGCGCTCAATAAAAGATACCAACTAAGCGGAACTTCCTGCATGAGGAGAGGACTCATTCTTCGCCCGTCCTTTCCGTTTGCTCTCCGCTGCCGTGCCGGGCCAGCGCAACCGCGCCCAGAATGGCAATGAGAATCAATACCGAAGTCACTTCAAAGGGCAGCAGCAGTTTGGTGAAAAGTACGGCGCTCAACTCTTCCGTGGAAGTGATGCCATCGCCTAGTCGGGCCACGCCCAGCCCATGCGTGTGCAGAATCACGGTGGCGATCACGGCGAGGATGGCGACGACAGCGGGAAAGCCAATTGAGCGCGCTACGCGGCTGCCCAGAGTGCGTTCCTCGCGCCCGGCATTGAGCAGCATGACGACGAAGGTGAACAGCACCATGATGGCGCCGGCGTAGACGATTACCTGCGCCGCGGCCAGAAACTCCGCGCCCAGCAGCAGGTAAAGCACGGCCAGCGAGGTCATCACCACAATCAGCGAGAGAGCGCTGTTGATGGGATGGCTCTGGAGGAGGAGGTTGATCGCTCCTGCGAGGCAGAGTCCGGCAAAAACGAGAAACAGAATCAGGTGCATCGCACGCTCCGGGAATTTCTCCCCGATTAACAGATCAGCGATAAGCCAGCCACAGGCTTGTCGCCACAATGTTCAGAATGGCCAGCGGCATCAGCCAGCGCCATCCGAAGTTCATGAGTTGGTCATAGCGGAAGCGCGGCAGCGTTCCCCGTACCCAGACGTACAAAAACAGGAAGGAAAAAACCTTAATGACAAACCAGAAAAGGGGCAACAGCGCGCGGACCAGAATGTTGTGCGAGGTCCCGAATGAGTTGCCGAAGGGATTTGTCCAGCCGCCCAGAAACAGCAACGTGGCCACGCAGCCCACGTTGATCATGTTGCCATATTCGGCCATGAAAAACATGGCGAACTTCATGGAGCTGTACTCGGTGTGATAGCCGCCGGTTAGTTCGCTTTCCGCCTCTGGCAGGTCAAAGGGAGAGCGATTGGTCTCCGCGAAGGCGGCCATCAGGTAGATGAAGAAGGCGACAAACTGCATTCCGCCGAAGATGTTCCAGGAAAGAAAGCCCCTGGTCCCCTGCTGCTCCACAATCAAGCGCAGGTTCAGAGTTCCGGCGCGCAGCACCACGCCGACGAGCGAGAGCCCCAGCGCCAGTTCGTAGCTGACTAACTGTGCCGAGGAGCGCAGCGCGCCCAGCAGCGAGTACTTGTTGTTGGACGACCAGCCGGCCAGCGCAATGCCGTAGACGCCGATAGAGGTGACGCCCAGGATGACCAGCAGGCCGACGTTGACATCGGAAATCTGAAAGAGGTTCGGACTGCCGAAGACAGAAAATGGCTCGCCGAAGGGAACGACGCCGATCAAGATCAACGTACAACCCAGCGCGAGTATGGGAGCGAGCAGATAGAGCGGCCGGTAGACGCCGGTGGGGATAATGTCCTCTTTGAGGAAGGATTTTGCGCCGTCCACCAGCGGCTGCAAAAGGCCGAAGGGCCCAACGCGGGTTGGCCCCCAGCGGTTCTGGATTCGCCCCACGAGCTTGCGCTCCAGCAACACGGTGTAGGCGATGCCCAGCAGCATCACCACCGTCACCACGGCCACCTTGAGCACGCTCCACAGAATGAATTGCAACATCGTCACTGGTCTTCAGCCTCTTCTTTGTTGCGAAAACTTACTTCGTCCGAATCTTTACCAACTGTGCCGCCTGATGCCGCGCAAGTTCCTGGAGCGCTGCGCTGTGCTGCCCCAGCGTTCCGGAGGTAAACAATCCATCGTGAGCGGGCATGAACTCACCACGCCCGGCGAGTGCTGCAACCGGCACAATGCCCTGAGCCGAATCCAGTTCAGTTTGCGCATCGTTGCCGCTCAGTAGATTCATGCGGTCCACAGCATAGCCCGGAACCAGCTGTGAAATTTCGTCCAGAACCGCCAGCGGATCGAAGGGACTCAGCTTCGGCTCCAAATTGTTTGCCTGGAGCCACACCGCATGCATGTCCGCCTCGCCGGCCTGCGCGCCGCGCGACTGGCCTAAATCGGCCGTGACACCGCCATGGCCGAAGTGAACCAATGTCTTCACATCCACGTCCATCGCGTCGGCGAGCCGAACAAGAATCTCGAACTCCGGCTTGACTCCGGCGCGGTCGGCAGCCTTGCGCACCAATTGCACGTCGCCGAAAGTGTTGGTCACCGTGCCGGATTTCTCGTAGAGGCTGGCGGCGGGCAGCACCACATCGGCCAGAGTAGCCGTCTCGGTTAGAAATAAATCCGCGACGATCACGAAGGTCTTCTTCAATGCTTCCGGCGCGGCTCCGAGCATTGCGACCGGGTCAGCGCCGACCACCAGCAATGCGCCCAGTTCGCCTTTTCCGGCAGCATCGATAATTTCAGAAAGCGTCTTGCCGGGTGTTGTGGGCAGTCCAGCGTACTCAGCAAATGCGCCGGGCGCGGTGACCGGCACGTAACCGGGCAACAGATCCGGCAACAAACCCATATCCGCCGCGCCGCGCGAGTTGGCGTAGCCGCCGAGGAAGGCAAAGCGCACTTTGCCGCGCTTTAATCCCCAGGCAACAAGCTCCGCAACTTGCGCGCCGCTGTACTCCGAGCCGAAGACCACCAGCAGCGACTCCTCCGAGAGCACCAACTCGCGGAAGCAGGCGTTGTTAATGACGGCATTGCTTCCGCCGAGGTAAGCAGCGAGGGCAGGGTAGCCATCGGCGGGCAGCCGCAGAGTCGCTCTGGCCATGCGCTCCAGCTTGATGGCTTTGGTGTTGGCGATGTAAAGCCGCGCACGATTCAGCCGGGCATTCGTCCGAAGGTTCCAGGCCAGCAGCGGATGCTCTTCCGTAGGATTGCCGCCGATAAGCAGAATAGCCGGCGCCGTGGCCGTATCGCGCAGGCTGGCCGCCTTACCGTTGTGGCCGGCGAGGGTGCGCGCAAAGGCGGCATAATCCGCAGTCCGCTCGTGGTCGATGTTGTTGGTGTTGAGAACGGTCCGCGCGAACTTCTGTAAAAGGTAATTCTCTTCGTTAGTTGTGCGGTTGGAGCCGACGACGCCAATGGCAGCGCTATTTCCGTCAATTCTAGCCTTGCTGTCGCGAATCCTCTTGAGTTTGCCGCCCGCCAGACGCAGCGCATGTTCCCAGCTCACCGGCTCCAGCTTGCCTTCGCTGTTGCGCGCCAGCGGACGGGTCAGGCGCTCTTGACTCTCCACGAAATCGAATCCAAACCGCCCCTTGGCGCAGAGAAAGTCGCCGTTGATGCCGCTCTTGTCGCGGTTGCTGGCGCGGAGGATTTCAGCGCCGTCCTTCGTTTGCCGTACGCCCAGCGTTACCTTGCAGCCGTCGGCGCAATGCGTGCAGACCGTCGCCACGTGGTTCATCTCCCATGGCCTGGTCTTATAACGATAAGAACCGCTTGTCAGCGCGCCCACCGGGCAGATGTCGATGCACATGCCGCACTGCTCGCAGTCCAGATGATCGCCTCCGTTAGGTGCGATGACCGAGTTGACGCCGCGATTCTGCACGCCCAGCGCCCACACGTCCATGCCCTCACCGCAAACGCGGATGCAGCGGTAGCAGAGAATGCAGCGCGGGCGGTCGTAGTAGACGGCGGGCGACCACTGCTGCTCTTCGCGATGCTGCTTGGCCTCTTCGTAGAGGCTCTCGCCCGCGCCGTACTTGAAGGTCATGTCCTGCAGCTCGCACTCGCCGCCCTTGTCGCAGACCGGGCAGTCGAGCGGATGGTTGCCCAACAATAATTCAAGAGTGGCCTTGCGCGCCTGGGCAATCTCCTCGGACTCGGTGATGAAAACCTGCCCCTCGGCGACAGTGGTAGTGCAGGAGGTTTGAAGCTTGGGAACTTTTTCCTGGCGCACTACGCACATGCGGCAAGCGGCTTGCAGGCTGAGGCCGGGGTAATAGCAGAAGGCAGGAATCTCGATCCCGGCCTTGCGGCAAGCGTCGATCAGCAGCGTTCCCGCGGGAGCCGTCAGCGTCTTTCCATCGACAATGAAGGTTACGTCTGCCATTCGTCTCCAGCGCCCTTACACCACAGCCAAATCCACGTGCTTCGCAAACGGACACGCCTTGCCGTTCAGGTGCTCCTCGAACTCCTTGCGGAACTTTTTTACGAATCCCAGCATGGGCATGGCCGCCGCGTCGCCCAATGGGCAAAACGTCCGGCCCAAAATATTCTCCGCAAGGTACTGAATGTTGTCGATGTCCTTGGCCTCGCCGAATCCTGCATGGAAGCGCGTCAGAGACTTTTTGAGCCAGTCGGTTCCCTCGCGGCAGGGAGTGCACCAGCCGCAGCTCTCGTGCTGATAGAAGCTGATGGTCCTCAATGCAAACTCTACAATGCAGGTTTGGTCGTCGATGACCACCACGCCCGCCGAGCCGAGCATTGAGCCGGCCTTGCCCACCTGGTCGAAGTCCATGCCGATGTCGATCTCTTCCGGCAACAACACCGGCGTTGACGACCCGCCGGGGATGACCGCCTTCAACCCGCGCCCGCCCCGCACTCCGCCCGCAACTTCGTAGATCATCTTTTTCAGGTTGTAGCCCATGGGCAGCTCGTAGACGCCGGGCCGCTCGACGTGGCCGCTGAGTGAAAACAATCTTGTCCCGCCATTGCGCGGCGTGCCCACCTGCGTGTAAGCCGCGCCACCCATCTCGATCACGTGCGGCACGGTGGCGATGGTCTCGGCGTTGTTGATGACGGTGGGTCCGCCATAGAGGCCGACGACCGCCGGGAAGGGAGGCTTGATGCGCGGCACGCCTCGCTTGCCTTCCAGCGACTCCATCAACGCCGACTCCTCGCCAACTTCGTATGCGCCCGCGCCGGTCTGTGTGATGATTTGAAATTCCGTGCCGGAGCCGAAGATGTTCTTGCCTAAAAAGCCTTTATCGTAGGCCTCAGCCACGGCCTTCTCCATGATTTCCAGCAGATAGCGGTATTCGCCGCGCAGATAGATGAAGCCCAGCTTCGCGCCGATGGCCAGCCCCGCGATAATCGTGCCTTCAATGACCGCGTGCGGATCGTGCAGAAAGATCAGATGGTCCTTGCAGGTTCCCGGCTCGCTCTCATCGCCGTTGACCAGGACATATTTAGGCTTGTCGGATTGTTTGGGCACAAACGACCACTTCATCCCCGCCGGGAAGCCCGCGCCGCCACGCCCGCGCAGATTACTTGTTTTCATCTCGTCGATGATCCAGGCTGGACCCAGTTCTGGGCCTTGCGCAAGGCACTTCTTCGCGGCTTCGTAGCCGCCGAGTTCAACGTAGCGGTCGATGTTAGCCGCGCCCTGTCCGAAGCGTTTGGAGACAATCTTCACTTCATCGGGATGGGAGACCAGCGCAGGCAGAGCGGCCTTGGCATTTGTCTGACGATAACTGGCCAGAATTCCCGGCACTTGTTCCGGCGTAAGATTGTCGTGAAAATCGTAATTAACCTGAATCGCCGGGGCCCACGAGCAGGCTCCGATGCACTCGACCTCTTCGAGAGAGAACACTCCGTCCGCCGTCACGCCCTTGTGTCCGATTCCCAACTCCTCTTGGAACCGCTCGTAAATCTCGTAGCTGCCGCGCAACATGCAACTGATGTTGGTGCAGACCTGCACATTGAATTTGCCCGCGGGCTTGAAGCGCAGCATGGAGTAATAACTGGCCACGTTGCGGACTTCGAGTTCGGTAATGCCGATACGCGCGGCCACTTCGGCGATCACCGCGTCGGAGAGGTAGCCGACCTCGTCCTGCGCGTAGAGCAGCATGGGAACCAGCGCCGAGCGGCGAAGCGGGTACTTGAGGACCAGCGCGTCAAAGCGCGCAGCCAGTTGCGGCGAAAAGAGAGTCATGGTTTCAGGACTCATCGTAGACGCCCGCATTCGCTACAAGCTGTTTGATGACATTTTCGGGCAAACCGACAATTTCAGGACTTCCGTATGCAATGGTTTTCGGGGGCCCATTAACGAAAACCTTCAGTGTCTTGTCCACGTAATTGAAGCTGATCGCTGCGCGGGCAAGTTCCCGACCAGACTCATCGAGCAGCGTTGCATCGAAACATTCGATTTCACGTGTTTCATCGGACGCAGGAGGATCACTAAGGTAGTCATGTTGTACAATTCGGGCGCCTTTTTCACCCTCTGGACGCAGATTGAATTGTGTGACAGCGTCACGCCATTGGTTACAAAGATCAAATGCAAGTACCGTAAGATCACTCATCGCATCAACTCCCGCGCCCACGCTGTAGGCACCTCTGTTCGAATTTGCTTAGTTGCCTTGCATTCCCTCAGGGGCTAAAGCCCCAATGATTATGCTGCTCTTGCGGCACGACTAAAGTCGTGCCCTGTTACAAAGCCAACTGCTTCCGAAGCATCAAACCTCAGTCCCTATTCCCTCAGTCCCTACCGGTCGATCTCTCCCAGCACGATGTCGATGGAGCCGATGACCGCAACCAGGTCAGCCAGCATCCGGCCTTTGCATATAGTCTCAATTGCCTGGATCGTGGCAAAGGACGGATTGCGAAAGTGGACGCGATAGGGCTTGGCCGTGCCGTCGGAGACGATGTAGTAGCCCATCTGCCCGCGCGGAGATTCAATGCCCTGATAGACCTCGCCCGCCGGCACCGCAAATCCCTCCGTGACAATCTTGAAGTGATGGATGAGCGCTTCCATCTGCGTCTTCATCTTCTCGCGGTCGGGCAACACAACCTTGGGTGCGTCGGCCGTGATCGGCCCCTCGGGCATCCCTTCCAGCGCCTGCTGAATCATTCCGACACTTTCGCGCATTTCCTGTAGTCTGATCACATAGCGCGCCCAGCAGTCGCCCTCGGTCGCAATCGGCACCTTGAACTGGAAGTTCTCATAGCCGGAGTATGGCATATCGCGGCGCAGGTCAAAATCAACTCCGGAGCCGCGCATATTCGGCCCGGTCACGCCCAGAGTGATGGCGTCGGCGGCAGTAAGAATCCCCACGCCCTGCAAGCGATTGCGGAAGATCGGGTTGCCGGTGAGCAGATTCGAGTATTCGTCGATCTTTTCCGGAAAACCCTTGATGAAGCCCTGCACGCGGTCAAAAAAGTCCAGCGGTGGTTCCATCGCCAGCCCGCCGATGCGGATGTAGCTAGTCATCATCCGCTGGCCGGAGAGCCCCTCGAAGATGCGCAGAATCTCTTCGCGCTCGCGGAAGCAATAGAGAAAGACGGTCAGCGCGCCAATGTCCATGGCGTGCGTGCCCAGCCAGATCAGGTGCGAGTTCAGGCGGGTCAGCTCGGCCAGCAGCACGCGCATCCACTGCGCTTTCGCGGGAATCTTCAATCCCAGCAGCCGCTCGACAGCCAGGCAATAGCAGAGGTTGTTGGCCATGGGGCTGAGGTAATCGATGCGGTCGGTCAGCGGGACGACTTGTTGGTAAAACTTGGCTTCGCAGGTTTTCTCGATGCCGGTGTGCAGGTAGCCGATCTCCGGCTGGAGGCGGACGACGATCTCGCCGTCAATCTCCACCACCAGGCGCAGAACTCCGTGCATGGCGGGATGCTGCGGCCCCATGTTCAGGATCATGTGTTGATCGTGCGCGCCTTCCGCTGGCGGGGCTTCGGGGATGGGGTTGGCCGGATTCATCAGCGATACCCCTCCACCGGATAGTCCTTGCGCAACGGATGGCCCTGCCACTCGTAGGGCATCATGATGCGGCGCAGGTTGGGATGACCCTCAAAAATTATTCCGAAAAGGTCGAAGACCTCGCGCTCGTAAAAATTTGCTGCCGGCCAGACAGAGGTGATGGATTCAACCGCCGGCGCGTCTCCATCCACCAGCACCCGCAGCCGGATGCGCTCCTTATAAGTGTGCGAAAGAATGTGGTAGCTCAACTGGAAGCGCGGCGTGGAAGGGAACCAATCGACCGCGGTCACGTCCTCGAAGAAGTTGTAGCCGGCGGCCTGCACCGTGGCCGCAGCGGGGCGAATCTGCCCGGCGGCGATGGTCAGCGTCAGCTCGCCCCGGTCAAACTTGGCGTCCAGCAGAGCAGCGGAGTTCCAGGCGAGAATGGCCATCACCGCCGGATGTCCGGCAAGCCCCTCCAGCACAGCCGCTTTGCCGATGAGTGTGATCTGGCTCATGCTAGAGGTCCGCCTTGTCCTGGCTCCAATTCAGGATGCCCTTGCGCACAATATAGAAGAGCCCAACGGCTACAAATCCCAGATAAACCACCATTTCCCAGAAGCCGAAGAGCCTTTGGCCGGTGATTCCATAGAGTTTGTGGTAGATGACCGCCCAGGGCATCATGAAAACCATTTCCACGTCGAACAGGATGAACAGCATGGCCACCATATAGAAGCGCACGCTGAAGCGCTGTCGGGCGTCGCCTGTGGCTACAATCCCGCATTCGTAGGGAGCCAGCTTGACCTGCGTGTTGCGATGCCGCCCGACAAACCAGGAGGCGACCACCATTCCCAACCCAAGCCCAAACGCTGCAAGGATTTGCAGAAACAGCGGAAGATATTGCCAGTGGTAGGGGATCGCCGCCTCCCAGTCCAGAAATTGCATCCGTCTCAGCGAAGCTAAAACTGCTCCGCAGCGGCAGAATGCTGGTTTGAGATTAGGTTTTCAGCCTTGTTCCGTCAAGGCAGGCCGGAAACCGGCATAGGTCACGCGGACCGGTCGCAAAGACACAGTGGGGCAATTCAATTCCCAATGTGGCACGCAATCATGCACGGTTCCCTTGCGGGAAACAGTACGTTCGTCATCTGAAAATGAGATCCACAGTGCCGAAGAACAGAGTGAGGATAAGACCATGGCAGCCACCACGACTACCGGTTTCTCGATTCCAGCCTCCTCGTCGGCCATCCCCGCCGCCCGTGTTCGCACCCGCCGCCGCATCACACCGCAGGCCGGGCGCGCGCTGGAACTCCTCGCCCACGCCATCGAATACCTGACCGACGAGTTCGTGCATCAAGGCCTTGCGTTTTCCGCAAAGAATGAGCAGTTGGAGGCCGTGCAGATGCTCATGGCGCTCAACCGCCAGGTCTATTTCGAGTGCCCTGAAGTGCCGAGCTTTGGCGAGCGGTGGCGCTCATTGCTGCATCTTCACGCGGCGTAATCCTCCCCTGATGTTCTGTCTCTGAGTTGAATCGAATATACGAGCGTGATAACGGCATCGGATACCGTGGGATGAACTCCGGCGCCGAAGGGGCGTCCATTCGCGTTGTTGGCAGTCATCCTTGTTTGATGTTTCCCCGGTTTCTATGGTGAGCAACCTCACCCAAACAAAAACTCCTTTTCCCGCAGTTCCTTGATGCTGTCCCGCAGCCGCGCCGCCCGCTCGAACTCGAACTTCCGCGCCGCCTCCCGCATCTCCGTCTCCAGTTTCGCAATGTACCCATCCAGTTCCGCCTGGGTGGCAAACCCTTCCGGCAGCCCCGCCATCTCTTCCTCGGCCACTTCGCCGTACTCCGCCTTCAGAATCGCTGCCAGCCCCATCTCCACCGGGCTGATGATCGACCGCGGCGTAATCCCGTTCTCCTCGTTGTAGGCCCGCTGAATCCTCCGCCGCCGGTCAGTCTCGTCAATCGCCCGCCGCATGGAGTCGGTAACCCGGTCCGCGTACAGAATCGCCCGCCCCTCGATGTGCCGCGAAGCCCGCCCCATGGTCTGAATCAGCGAGCCAGCCGAGCGCAGAAAGCCCTCCTTGTCCGCGTCCAGAATCGCCACCAGCGAGACCTCCGGCAGATCCAGCCCCTCGCGCAGCAAATTAATCCCGATCAGCACGTCGAACTCGCCCTTGCGCAGACCCGCCAGCAGCTTGACTCTTTCCAGGGTCTCGATCTCCGAGTGCAGATAGCGGCAGCGCACGTCCACCTCGGTGTAGTAACCCGCCAAATCTTCGGCCATGCGTTTCGTCAGTGTCGTCACCAGCACCCGCTCGTTGCGCTTTGCCCGGTCCCTGATCTCTCCCAGCAGGTCGTCAATCTGTCCCTTCACCGGCCGAATCTCCACCTCCGGGTCCACCAGTCCCGTAGGTCGAATCACCTGCTCCACCACGACTCCGGCTGATTTCGTCAACTCATACGGCCCCGGCGTCGCCGAAACATAAATCGCCTGCTGCACGCGATTTTCAAACTCCTCAAACCTCAGCGGCCGGTTGTCCAGCGCCGACGGCAATCGAAATCCGTAATCCACCAGGTTCTGCTTCCGGCTCCTGTCCCCGTGCCACATTCCGTGCACCTGCGGAATCGTCGCGTGGCTCTCGTCCACAAATAAGAGAAAATCTCGCGGAAAATAATCCAGCAGCGTCGGCGGCGCCTCGCCCGGCAACCGCCCGCTGAAGTGCCGCGAGTAATTCTCAATCCCGTGGCAGTAGCCCATCGACTTGATCATCTCCAGGTCGTAGCGCGTCCGCTGATGAATCCGCTGCGCCTCCACCATGCGCCCTTCGGCCTCCAACTGCGGCGCCCACACGTTCAACTCCGCCACAATCGAATCGATGGCCTGCGCCTTCGTCTCCGGCTGCATCACATAGTGGCTCTTGGGATAAATCGGCAGCCGCGCGTACTTCTGCTTCACCGTCCCAAACAGCGGATCGATCTGCGACAGCGATTCAATCTCATCGCCGAACAACTCAATCCGGTAAGCCGTCTCGTCATATGTCGGATAAACTTCGATCACGTCGCCGCGCACCCGGAACGTCCCGCGCCGGAAATCCGTATCATTCCTCTCGTACAAAATCTCCACCAGCCGCCGCGTAATATCTTTCCGGCTGATCTTCTGCCCCTTCTCCAGCAGCAGCAGCATCCCGTAGTAAGCCTCCGGCGAGCCCAGCCCGTAGATGCAGCTCACCGAACTGACAATGATCGCGTCCCTTCTCTCAAACAAACTCCGCGTAGCCGAGAGGCGCAGCTTATCCAGCTCCTCATTGACCGTAGCTTCCTTCTCGATATACAAATCCCCGGCGGGAATGTAAGCCTCCGGCTGGTAATAGTCGTAATAACTCACAAAATATTCGACAGCATTATTCGGAAAAAATTGCTTGAACTCGTGATAAAGCTGTGCTGCCAGCGTCTTGTTGTGCGCCAAAATCAGCGCCGGCCTGTTCGATGCCTCAATGATCTTGGCCATGGTGAAGGTCTTGCCCGACCCGGTCACCCCCAGCAGCACCTGATGCTTCTCCCCCGCCGCCAACCCCCTCATCAGCTCGTCAATCGCCCGCGGCTGATCCCCCCGCGGCGTATAGCTCGTCACCAGTTGAAAGTCCATGGCAAGCATTATAACCGAGCGGCGAAGATTGAGCGAAAGCGAAGCACTGGATACATCACCCACCTGATATTCTTCTGGCAAGGAAATCCTCATGCTGCACGTTGCAATTACTGGAACTTTGTCTATGCCCCGAAAAGAGGCAGCTGCGCTTATTGATTCCACCTCGAACGCCCGCTTTCACGCAGAGGTAACGTATGAAACCAATTATTTGGTTGCGGCACTCTTTGATAGCGGTAAGGCCCGCAAAGCCGCCAAGATTGGTGTATCAATCATCACTGAGGCAGAGATGATGGAGTACATTCAAGCCGGAAGATTTCCAGATAACAAAACGCCTGAGAAGCCACATCACGTTAATAATTTCCCCGATATTGTCTGGAACAAGACGTATCAGGAACCAATTCCGTACTACGTCGAATATGAAGATGGGAATGGTATCGTCACTCAGAGATACATTCTCGTTACGTCCGAAGGACAGGCGAGTAATGGCAATGATTATATTGGGGCATATGACGGAGAGTGGTTTAAGACCTTTCGGCGGGACCGTCTGAAACGTATTCAAGCAATCTGAATTGCTCCCAAACCCATTGTCTGGTTCTCTCATAGCTCGATGAAATATGCTCCCCGGCGTCGAGATCGCGTTGGGCCTTGATAATTTCCACTGCGAGTGAGATACACCATTCGGAAGCATATTCAGCTTTATTGAGAGGCAAAAGATCGTTACCAAGTCGAGAAATGCTGACAGCACACACTAAACTCCATTTCTCTCGTATTTCTTCAAGTTCATTATGGAGAGCATGGTCAGCAATCAGCATGTTGTTGACGGTACCAGTGTGTAGTGCGGTTATTGCCTGAGAACGCAGAAGTGTCTCACGTTCATGCTCCTCGTAATGCGAACGACATAATCCACCACGGTGAGGTTCATTCTGACAATGTTCCTTGTTGCATAGACGGATTTTGCGCATTGAAACCTCCCGATGGTAAGTATAGACAAATGGTTAGCCGGGTACCGAGTGCCTCAGTTCCCGATTTTGATACTTGGGATACAATAAGCCTCACGAGACATCGATGAAAAGCGTGAAATTCACAGTCGGCGGCGTGATGGAAGACGAAGCCTCACGTCAATTCATCGACGCTTGGCATCGCGCTGAGCGCGGAGATACCTTCCATGAACGCCATCACACCTTTGAAAGCTGGAAAGCCTTCGTCCGTTTCCTCGCCCATAAATGTACATCATTGCTCTGTTTCTTCCGCCGTTAAGCCACCTCATGTTTAAATACCCCGCCTTCGCCGCGTCCTTTGCGGCGAAGGCGGGGTATTTCCATTTGTGACGCCCATCACCTCCCCGCCCTCTCGCCCGCCTCATACTCTCTCTCAGTTGCTGATTCTTCGCCTGCCGAGGTGTTTGTATGAGCTCCAATACGTCCCGCCGCGAATTTCTCTCTGCAATACCTTGATTGCAAACCGCAAGGAGCGTACTATTCGCGGGGGAGGAATTATGCATCCACTGCTTACATCAGGCCTTTTGCTTGCGCTGTGCGGCATGACAGCCGCGCCGACGGTCCCGGCGGGGTGGAACATCATCAAGGATGGCAAAGGGGCTTGCCAGGCCGCGATCCCACCGGGCTGGGCGCCAGGATCGCAGCCCGGTACGGCGTACGCCAAGGATATGATGGAAGGAAGTTTGGTGGTGTCCTCGGATGTCGACCGCCTCCAGCCGATGCCGGACTTCTTGCAGCAGTCATTGGTGGGTCAGATGTTTGAGAACACAGATCAGCGCGTGTTCTACTCCGAGAAGCCGAGTTCCTTCAGTAAAAACCGTCTATACCACGCTTCCGTGCCCGGCAAGAACGGCAAAGGCCGCTGCCACGCGACAGTGTCGTTTCTGCCGTCCAAGGTAAAGGACGATATCGCGAAGCAGATCGCCCTCAGCATCGGTCCGGTGAAATGACGCTGGCCGTCTCGGGGCGGCTTTAGGATGCAACTGACGGTTCAGGTCGGCGAAGCCCCGGCATCGAGCGCCCGCCGGATTGGAGTTACTCGCCCTTGCTCGTCTGCGTGGTCAGATAGCGCTCGTAGCCAAGTTCCGCGATCTGGTGCAACTGGGTTTCGAGCCAGTCCGCGTGGCCTTCCTCTTCCTTGAGCAGCCGGATGAAAAGATCGCGCGTGCCGTTGTCTTTTTCCTCCGCTGCGATCCGAGCGGCCTCGTTGTACAGGGTAGTGGCTCCGAACTCGGCCTTCAGGTCGGACTCGATCATCGCCTTGACGCCTTTGCCGATCGACAGGGCCAGCGGCTCCATGGTCGGCGCGCCGTCCATAAACAGGATGCGCTCGATCAGTGCCTCGGCGTGCTTCATCTCGTCGATGGACTGCTTCTTGATGCGCTTGGAAAGCCGGTCGTATCCCCAGCTCTCGTACATTTCGGCGTGAACAAAGTACTGGTTAATAGCGGTAAGCTCCTCGCGGAGCGCGCGATTCAGTTGCTCGATGACCTTCGGATTGCCCTTCATACCGGCGATTCTACAAGAGGCGGGAGCGATTTGTAACCAAAAAAATCACGAATTTCTGCCTCTTCGCACTACCTTTTCCGCCGATTTTCATAGAGAATGGAAGTGTGATCCTGATAATTCGCATCGTCTTTCTCTCGCTCCTTCTTGCGCCCTGTTTGTCGCTTGCCCAGTCGCCTGTCAAGGAGACCGCGCAGAAGCTCGAAACGCCTGTCCAGGCGACCGCACAGACGCTCGACACAACTGCCCAGTCGCTTGGCCATTCGTTGGCCCGCACGCTTACCGTGCAACCACCCTTTAATTTCAGCACGTACAAGCCGCTCGACGGGCACGAGCGATGGCAACGCTGGGTGAGCGAAGACGGCCGTTCTCCCGCCATTCACGTCGAATCTCTGGCCACCGCCGCCTACCAGCAGACCTTCGACGTCCCCTCCGCGTGGACCAGGAGCGGGGGCGGTTTCGCCCGCCGCCTGGGCTCCAGCTACGGCACCAACCTGATTCAGAACTCCGTGCGTGAGGGCATGGCCGCCGCCGAGGGCACTGACCCTCGCTTCTTCCCCTGCGCCTGCACCGGCATCTTTCGCCGCGGCGGCCACGTCTTCAAGATGAGCTTCTTCACCTACAACCACGGCGGCCATCTGACGCTGGACGCTCCACAGATCATCAGCATCTACGGCAGCTCCATGGTCGAAGCCACATGGTGGCCGCAGCACTACTCCGCGCTGGTGCAGGGCGTGCAGGCCGGCCACATCGAGGCCGGCTTCATCGGCGCCGAACACCTGGTGCAGGAGTTCGCTCCGGAGCTCAAGCGATTCTTCCATCTGCGCTTCTGAACCTTCATACTGTCATCCTGAGCGGACCCTGACCCTGAGCAGAGCGAAGGGGAAGGAGAAGTCAAAGGACCTGCTGTTGTTTTTTCTGTATGGAACAACCGTCTTGGGTTGGATTAAAAACGGTACAATGCTCTCAATCAAGGAGGTTCTATGCGCCGCATTCTCTTCGCCGCTCTCGCTGTAGTCTTTACCGCAACGCTCGCCGCCCCGCTCCAGATCCAGCTTCTGGCCCAGGGCGCGCCGCCGCAGGTCAGCGCCGACCAGCCTTATACCATCGAGTACTACTACAAGTGCCAGTGGGGCCATCAAATGGAGTTCTACGACCTCTTTCTCAAAAACCACTACCCGCTGCTCCAGAAGATTCAGGCCACCGGCCGCATCCTCTCCCTCAAGATCGAGTCGCCCGCCTACCACACCACGGAAGACGGCCGCTGGGATTATCGCGTCACCATCCGCTACAAAAACTCCACCGTAGCCACCACCGCCAACCCCGGCGAAGAGGCCTTCAAAAAGGAGCTATGGCCGGACCAGGCGACTTACCAGAAAGAAGAGCAGCGCCGCTTCGAAATTCTCCTCGCCCACTGGGACCTGCCCGTAACCGACATCACGCCTCCCAGGAAGTGAAAAGAACAGGGAATAGAAGAGCCGGTTGGTTGAGGTTTGTGCGATCCCAGGTCCCAAAGGCGGGACGTGGGGCATTCGGCATCGTTTTTTTGAAGCTTTGAGCTCCCCTACGACAAGTATTTATTGCGCATTAGGTATTCGTTCCTTGGCCATCATCTGCGACCTTAATGATTTGAGATTCATCGGAATGCTTTTCAATTTCAGCTAAATTAAGGGGTTCAACTGAGACCTCCGACGACGCTTTAGCTATATCGGCCTCCAGTGCCGGTCTGACGAGTTGATCGTTTTGTTGCTCCACTGAGTCAACAGGGAATGTACTCAAATCGGGTATTTGAATGTCCAATTGTTTTAGCGTGGGCACTAATTCCGGATGCTTTCTTAAAAAATCAACGAGTGTTGGTTGCTCACAGAGAAATCTATTTATGTCGGGTTGTTTCTTGATGATCAGAACAAGTTTATAGAAATGCTGGATTACTGGATGTTCGCGAAGAATCGCAACGATCTTTCTCATTTGCTCGAGGAAAGGATGCATTCTCTTTCGGGCAGTTCTCAATCGTTTATAAATATTTTCTGCCTGCTCGATAGACTGTTCACGTATTGCCGGAAATAACGATGATACTGGACCCGCGTAAAGGACAAATATCATCCAAGCCGTTATCGAGATGGCTGCCTGAATCCACGCATCCACATGAACACCAGTCGAGTCGGGGATGCCAGGTATGACGCGCGATGCACTGGCATAAAGCGCAGCAGTAGTTTCGATATAATCGGGAGCAGTAGAGTATTTGATTACAAATGCCCAAAACAGAATTGATAGAAAACCCAAAGTTGATAAGTTCGCTAAGTACTTGATTAACACCAAAAGCGCAATTCGCTTTCGTGCTGCCCGACCGTACAGCCATCGCGAGAAAAATCGAAGCGCACCGTGAATCTTGGAATTGAAATAAAGATTGAATCGCATGAGGTTGAGATCAAGCTTTTGTTCCTTCTTAAGAGACTCCCCTGCATTTTTCATAGAAGCAATTGAAATATCAATAATTCCATCGAACCAGTTCTTGCTAGAACCCATCTCATAAACATTACCGGCACTGTTTTTTGCGAAACTGGAGTTGCTCAAGGCATCTCCGCAAGTCGCTATGGCCGGACGTTGGGAACTGACAGACGAACAGTGGGAGTTGGT